>Ga0184619_10000005_pt1 | contig 126286 bp, 107 predicted proteins | sample PLM0_60_b1_FD_133146 | JGI IMG/M metagenome (GOLD analysis project Ga0184619, IMG submission 133146) | Groundwater sediment microbial communities from an aquifer in East River, Colorado, USA - PLM0_60_b1 | ecosystem: Environmental > Terrestrial > Soil > Riparian zone | place: USA: East River...
CTTCGGGCCGCGCATCAGGCGTGCGCGAGCGGGCGACCGACCCTGAGCGACCGGAGTCAGCTCGACGAAGCGATCGCGGAGGTCGAGGGGCGTCCGTAATTCCGCTCGATCTCCCGCGTGATGTGCATCGAGCAGAACTTGGGCCCGCACATGGCGCAGAACTCGGCGCTCTTGAAATACTCCCCGGGGAGCGATTCATCGTGCAGCTCGCGCGCGCGGTCGGGATCGAGCGACAACCGGAACTGCTCGTTCCAGTCGAACGCATAGCGCGCGCGTGACAGGGCGTCGTCCCGGTCGCGGGCGCCCGGCCGGCCGCGTGCGATGTCGGCGGCGTGCGCGGCGATCTTGTAGGCGATCACGCCCTCGCGCACCTCCTCGGCATTGGGGAGTCCGAGGTGCTCCTTGCGCGTGACGTAACACAGCATGTCGGCGCCGTACCACCCGATCATCGCCGCGCCGATCGCCGACGTGATGTGATCGTAGCCGGGGGCGATGTCGGTGACGAGCGGGCCGAGAGTATAGAAGGGCGCTTCGTGGCAGATCGCCTTCTCCTTGCGGACGTTCTCCTCGATCAGGTGCATGGGGATGTGGCCCGGTCCCTCGATCATCACCTGCACATCCTGCGCCCAGGCCCGCGTTGTCAGCTCGCCCAGCGTCTCGAGCTCGGCGAACTGCGCCCGGTCGTTCGCGTCCGCCACCGAGCCGGGCCGCAGCGCGTCACCCAGCGAGAGCGTCACGTCGTACTTACGCGCGATCTCGAGGATGCGGTCGAACCGCGTGTAGAACGGATTCTGCCTGTCGTGATGCATCATCCAGTAGGCGTGCAGCGACCCGCCCCGCGACACGATCCCCGTCACCCGCCCGAGCGCGAGCCCCACGTACTCGCGCAGGATCCCGCAATGGACGGTCACGTAATCCACCCCTTGCTGCGCCTGGTGCTCGACCATGTCGAGCAGGTCGTCCTCCGTTAGGTCCTCGACCTGCTTCACCTCCGTCACGGCCTGATAGATCGGCACGGTGCCGATGGGCACCGGCGAGGCCTCGAGGATCGCCTGACGGATCGCGTCGATGTCACCCCCCGTGGAGAGATCCATCACCGTGTCCGCGCCATAGTGGACGGCGTGATGCAGCTTCTCGAGCTCCTGGTCGATGTTCGACTCGACCGCCGAGTTGCCGATGTTGGCGTTGATCTTGACGCACGCGACCTTGCCGATCGCCATCGGATCAAGCCGCCCGGCGAGGTGGTTCACGTTCGCCGGGATGATCAGCCGCCCGCGGGCGACTTCGTCGCGCACCAGCTCGACGGGCAGCGCTTCCCGCTCCGCGACGCGCTGCATCTGGGGGGTGACGGTGCCCTGGCGGGCGAAGTGCATCTGTGTGGGGCAGGTCATACGGAACTCCCTTCGCCGGTGCGAACCGGATCAGGTTCAAAGGGTGTGATCTCAGCCCGCGCGCACACGCCGCGGGCACCCCTGTCTCCGGCCAATCTAACCGGCGGTGCGCTGCTTCACACCTCCCGCGGCTTGGGTGGCCCGTACCGGTCTCCCGGCTCGTGCACCTTCTCCCACTCCGAACGGAACGCGAACGGATCGACTCCGCTCGGCCGGTCGAGCGCCAGGATCCCGTCCAAATGATCGATCTCGTGCTGCAGCAGCTCGGCCATCGGCCCCTTCAGCTCCAGGGTGTGCTGCTTGCCTTTCAAGTCGGTGTAGCTCACGCTCGCCGTGTACGCCCGGGTGACCCGGACCAGCAGGTTGGGGAACGAGAAGCAATCGTCCCACACCGGGAAATCGTCCGGCCCCACGTCCGTGATCTCGGGGTTGATCATGGTCCAGCGCTGTTTGTCCGTCTGAATGAACACGATCCGCACCGGCGCGCCGATCTGCGGCGCCGCGAGAGCCCGCCCCATCTTATGCTTCTTTTTGGCGATAGCGAGCGAGTCCCGGAGGTCGTCCGCGACCAGTCGGGTGGCGGCGGACTTCGGGTTCTGGACCCGCTCGCAGCGGACCCGCAGGATGGGATCGCCCAATTGGCGGATGCGTCGTACGGCCATGGGGCGCCAATTTGGGGGTTTGGCGGCGGCATGCAACTCGCGCTCGTGGCTTGAGGGGCGCCGTCCGAGGGATATCCTTGACCTTCCATGTCCCTCGCCGGGGTGGTGCTCGCGGCCGGGGCCTCGGAGCGGATGGGTAGGCCCAAGGCGCTGCTGGACTTCCGGGGCCTGCCGTTCGTGGTCCGCATCCTCGAGGCGCTGGAAGCGCTCGATCTGAAACACCGCGTCGTGGTGCTCGGCCCCGACGCGCCTCGGGTCCGACCGTTCCTCGCCACGCACGAGTGCGCCATCGTCGAGCACCCCGATCTGGCCGCCGGTTCGATCGGCTCGCTGCGTGCCGCTCTCGCCGCCCTCGAGCCGATCCGCCCCTCGGGGATCCTGGTGTGGCCGGTCGACCTCCCGCACGTCCGGGTCGCCACCGTCGAGCGACTGCTGGAAGCGTACCGGCTGGGCGGCGGGCTTGCCGTCGCGCCCACCTTCGCGGAGCGGCGCGGCCAGCCGGTGATCTGGGATCAGGCCCTGTTCGCCGAGCTGGTCACCAGCGCGGCAGCGACGCAGCACGGTGCCCGCGCTGTGCTCGTAGCGCATGAGGCGGAGCTCATGACCGTACCGGTGGACGACCCCGCGGTGATCGACGATCTGAATACGCCGGAGGATTACGAGAGGCTGGTGCGGGAGGTGAATAGGGACATCTACTGACGAGGGGTTAGGGGCTCGGGGTTGGGGTCTAGGGCTGGGGTTGGGGTCTAGGGCTAGTGATTCGGGACCGCTCCCTGACCCCTAGCCCCGAGCCCCCAGTCCCTAGCTCGTTGACAATCCCGAGTAGTTCCTGTAGGATTCGCTTTCGCCCTGGCCTCATCTGCGCAACTCGCGATGCACAAAGGACTTCGGGAGTCACTATGAGCAGCGGTATCGAAGCCCAGGTCCTCCAGCCGTATAAGTACGGCTTCGTCACGGATATTGAGTCGGAGACCGTCCCGCCCGGCCTGAGCGAAGACGTCATTCGGCTGATCTCGCAAAAGAAGGGCGAGCCGGCATGGATGCTCGACTGGCGGCTCAAGGCCTATCGCAACTGGCTGAAAATGCCCGAGCCGCACTGGGCGAACGTGAAGTACGGCCCGGTCGACTATCAGGCGATCAGCTATTACGCGGCTCCCAAACAGCGGCCCAAGCTGGACAGCCTCGAGCAGGTGGATCCCAAGCTGCTCGAGACGTTCGAGAAGCTGGGGATCCCGATCGAGGAGCGGAAGCGGCTCGCGGGGGTGGCGGTCGACGCCGTATTCGATTCGGTGTCCGTCGCGACGACGTTCCGCGAGGAGCTCAAGAAGCACGGGGTGATCTTCTGCGCCATCTCGGAAGCGATCCGGGAATATCCCGAGCTGGTGCAGCAGTACCTCGGCTCGGTGGTTCCGTACAATGACAACTTCTTCGCCGCCCTCAACTCTGGCGTGTTCACGGACGGCTCGTTCGTGTACATCCCGAAGGGCGTGCGCTGCCCGATGGAGCTGTCCACCTACTTCCGCATCAACGCGGAGTCAACCGGTCAGTTCGAGCGCACGCTGATCGTCGCGGACGAGGGAAGCCACGTGAGCTACCTCGAGGGCTGCTCGGCTCCAGTCCGCGACGAAAATCAGCTGCATGCGGCGGTGGTGGAGCTGGTCGCGCTCGACCACGCGACGATCAAGTACTCGACCATTCAGAACTGGTACCCGGGCGACGCAGCGGGTCGCGGCGGGATCTACAACTTCGTGACGAAGCGGGGTGCCTGCCGCGGCCGGAGCTCCAAGATCTCCTGGACGCAGGTGGAGACCGGCTCGGCGATCACGTGGAAGTACCCCGGCTGCATTCTGCAGGGCGACGACTCGATCGGTGAATTCTACTCGGTGGCCGTGACCAACAACCGCCAGCAGGCGGATACGGGCACCAAGATGATCCACATGGGCAGGAACACCCGCTCGACGATCGTGTCGAAGGGCATCTCGGCGGGCCGGGGCCAGAATACGTATCGCGGCCTCGTGAAGATCCTGAAGGGCGCCGAGCAGGCGCGGAATTACTCGCAATGCGATTCGATGCTGATCGGCGACCAGTGCGGGGCGCACACCTTCCCGTACATCGACGTGCGGAACAGCACCGCCATCATGGAGCACGAGGCTTCGACGTCCAAGATCGGCGAAGACCAGATCTTCTACGCGAAGCAGCGGGGCCTGTCGGCCGAAGACGCCGTCTCCATGATCGTCAACGGCTTCTGCAAGGAAGTCTTCAAGGAGCTGCCGATGGAGTTCGCGGTCGAGGCGCAACGGTTGCTCGGCATCAGTCTCGAAGGCAGCGTGGGATGAACGTCTTGCTCGAGATAAACGGCCTTCACGCAACCGTGGAGGGCAAGGAGATTCTCAAGGGCGTCGACCTCACGGTGCGCGCCGGCGAGGTGCACGCGATCATGGGGCCGAATGGCTCGGGGAAGAGCACGCTGGCGCAGGTGCTCGCGGGACATCCCGCGTACGCGGTGACGGCCGGCTCGGTGCGGTACGAGGGGAAGGACCTGCTCGCCATGGCCCCCGAAGAGCGGGCGCGCGAGGGTGTGTTTCTGGCGTTTCAATATCCCGTGGCCATCCGCGGCATCACCAACGCCTACTTCCTCCGCTCCGCGGTGAACGCGATCCGCAAGCATCGCGGCCAGGAGGAGCTCGGACCGGTCGAATTCATGGACGCGCTCGAGGACAAGCTCAAGGCGATCGGCTGGGACTCGAGCTACCTGAGCCGGCCCGTGAACGACGGCTTTTCGGGTGGCGAGAAGAAGCGCAACGAGATCCTGCAGCTCGCCGTCCTCGATCCGAAGCTCGCGATTCTGGACGAGACGGATTCCGGACTCGACATCGACGCGCTGAAGACGGTGGCGCTGACGGTGGACAAGCTGCGGCGACCCGACAACGCCACCGTGCTCGTCACGCACTACTACCGGATCCTCACGCACATCCAGCCCGACTTCGTCCATGTGCTGGCGGCCGGGCGCATCGTCAAATCGGGCGGCAAAGAGCTGGCGGTGGAGCTCGAAGAGAAGGGCTACGACTGGCTGCGCGAAGAGGCCGCGGTGGCATGACCGACGCAACCGGTCGCACCGACCGCTACCTCGCCGATTTCAAGACGTTCGCGGGCAACGGCGCCGCCGGCGCGCCCGCGTGGCTCAAGCAGATCCGCGAGGGCGCGATCGCGCGGTTCGCCGAGCTCGGCTTCCCCACGATGCACCAGGAGGAGTGGCGCTTCACCAGCGTCGCGCGGATCGCGGAGCAGCGGTTCACCCTTTCGCACACGCCCGTCTCCCGTCTCCCGCTTCCCGCCGTGATCGACGCCCTCGCACTCGGCGCCGGTCCCCGCGTCGTGTTCGTCGATGGACACCATGCCCCCGCCCTCTCGACGGTCGGCAGCGAGTCCGGGGGCGTGCGGGCCGGGAGTCTCGCGGCCGCGCTGCGGACGGACGCGGGCGGCGCGCTCGCCCGCGAGCACCTCGCGCGGCACGCGCGCTGGCAGGAAAGCGCCTTCGCGGCGCTCAACACGGCGTTCCTCGTGGACGGCGCCTGCGTGCTCGTCCCCGCCGGCGTGACGCTCGACCGACCGCTCGAAGTGGTTTACCTGTCGAGCGGTCGCACCGGAGCCGGCGACCCGACCGTGTCCCATCCCCGAAGCCTCATCGTCGTCGAACGGGGCGCGCAGGCGGCCGTGGTGGAGACCTACGCCGGGATCGCGGACGGTGTGTACTGGACCAACGCGGTGACCGAGGTGGTGGTGGGCGAAGGCGCGCGCGCCGAGCTGTACCGGGTGCAGCGCGAGGGCCCACAGAGCTTCCAAGTGGCAACGACACATTCGCGACAGGAACGCGACAGCTACCTGGGTCTGCACGTCGTAACGCTGGGCGCGGCGCTCGCCCGTCACGACATCACCGCGGTGTTGGGAGGGCCGGGCGCCGAGCTGGTCCTGAACGGACTGTATCTCCTGGGGGGCGCCCAGCATGCGGACCACCACACGGTGATCGACCACGCCCAGCCGCACTGCGCGAGCCACGAATTCTTCAACGGCGTGCTGGCGGAACGGGCGCACGGCATCTTCAATGGGCGCATCATCGTGCGGCCGGGCGCCCAGCGCACGGACTCGAAGCAGACCAACAACAACCTGCTGCTGTCGACCGACGCGCGCGCCGACAGCCAGCCGCAGCTCGAGATCTACGCCGACGACGTGAAGTGCACCCACGGCTCCACGGTGGGCCCCATCGACCAGACGCAGCTCTACTATCTCCGCAGCCGCGGGCTCTCCCTCGAGGCCGCGCGGAGCATCCTCACCTACGGCTTCGCCGCGGAGATCCTCGGTCGGATGCAGCGTCCCGACGTGCGCGACCGGCTCGACCGCCTGGTGCGGGAACGGCTCGCCTGATGCTCGACGTCGCCCGCATCAGAGGCGATTTCCCGTTGCTCGCGCGGCAGGAAAACGGCCGCCGCCTGGTGTACCTCGACAATGCCGCGACCACCCAGAAGCCCGAGGCGGTGCTCACCGCCATCGCGGGCTACTACCGCACCACCAACGCCAACGTGCATCGCGGGGCGTACGGCCTTGCGATCCGCGCCACGGAGGCGTACGAAGCGGCGCGGACCAGCGTCGCGGCGTTCGTGAACGCCTGGACGCCGGAAGGCGTCGTGTTCACGCGCGGCACCACGGAGGCGATCAATCTGGTGGCGGGCTCCTACGGCCGCGCGACCGTGAAGGCCGGCGATGCCGTGGTGGTGACCGCCATGGATCACCACTCGAACCTGGTGCCGTGGCAGATCCTGTGTCAGGAGCAGGGCGCCACCCTGCGGATGGTCGAAATCACCGAAGATGGGCGGATCGACCTTTCGGACTTCGGGCGCGCGCTCGAGCGCCGGCCGAAGATCGTGGCGTTCCCCTACGTGTCGAACGCGCTCGGCACCGTGAATCCCACAGCGCAGCTCGCGAAGCTCGCGCACGCCGTCGGCGCGGTCGTCGTGGTGGACGGAGCCCAATCCACGCCCCACGTCAAGGTCGACGTGCAGGCGCTCGACTGCGACTTCTACGCTCTGTCCGGCCACAAGATGCTCGGGCCGATGGGGTCGGGGGCACTGGTCGCAAAACCGGAGCTGCTCGAGGCCATGCCGCCCTACCACGGTGGCGGCGAGATGATCTCGCGCGTGTGGGACGACCACTCCACCTACAACAAAATTCCCCACAAGTTCGAAGCGGGGACGCCCAACGTGGAAGGGGCGGTCGGACTGGCGGCGGCGATCGCCTACCTCGAGGCCATCGGCCTCGAGCAGATCGCCGCGCACGAGCGGGCCCTCGCCGCCGCCGCGATCGACAAGCTCACCCAGATCGAAGGCGTCACGGTGTACGGCCCACGCGGGGGGAGCCACCGCGCGGGCGTCGTGTCGTTCACGTACCGCGACATCCACCCGCACGACATCGCCACCATCCTCGACCAGGAGGGCATCTGCATCCGCGCCGGCCACCATTGCGCGCAGCCGTTGATGCGGCGGCTGAACGTGCCCGCGACGGCGCGCGCGTCGTTCTATCTGTACAACGGGATGGACGAGGTGGACGCCCTCGCCGGCGCGCTCGTCAAAGCGGGAGCCCTCTTTGGATACGTCCCCGCCTGAGCCGCATCTCGGCGAGCTCTACCAAGAGCTGATCCTCGATCACTACCGGCGGCCTCGGAACAAGGGGACGCTGCAGGATGCGACGCACACCGTGTCGCTCAACAACCCGCTGTGCGGGGACGAGATCGACCTGCAGCTGCGCGTCGACGGCGACGTGATCAAGGACGCGCGCTTCATCGGCCGTGGCTGTTCGATCAGCCAGGCGTCGGCCTCGATGATGACCCAGCTCTTGAAAGAGCGCACGGTCCCCCAGGCGGTCGCTCTCGCCCGGCGGATGAGCGCCATGCTGCAGGGCGATGAAGCCGCGGCCAGAGACAAGACGCTGGGCGAGCTGCGCGCCCTGGCCGGCGTCGCGAAGTTCCCCGTCCGGATCAAATGTGCCTTACTTCCCTGGAATGCACTGACCGACGCAGTACAGGCGTGACGCAGCTAGATTAGCCTCGCGCCCAATGTCCCCTGCCCCCATCCTGGTCCTCGACCGGGTCAGCAAACGCTTCGCCGGGCACACGGCCGTCGACGACCTCTCATTGTCCGTCCCCGCGGGCGTGATCTACGGCCTGCTCGGTCCCAACGGCGCCGGGAAGACGACCACCATCCGCATGATCATGGACATCCTCCAGCCCGATGGCGGCACGGTCCGGTTGTTCGGCGAGCCCGGCGGCGGGCGGACCCACTCGGAGCGGATCGGCTACCTCCCCGAGGAGCGCGGCTTGTACCGCAAAATGCGCGTGCTCGACGTGCTGGTGTTTCTCGGCGAGATGAAAGGCGTCGACCGGCGACGGGCGCGGCAGCGCGCCGGCGAATGGCTCGAGCGGCTCGGCCTCGCCGATTGGCGGCTGCGGCGCATCGATGAGCTGTCGAAGGGGATGCAGCAAAAGGTGCAATTCATCTCGACCATGCTGCACGACCCGGATCTCGTGATCTTGGACGAGCCGTTCTCGGGTCTCGACCCGGTGAACGCCCAGGTGATGAAGGATACCGTGCTGGACCTGCGCTCCCGTGGAAAAACGATCCTGTTCTCGACCCACATCATGGAGCAGGCCGAGAGGCTGTGCGAGCAACTGTGCATCATCGCGCGCGGGCGGAAGCTGGTGGACGGTCCGCTCAGCGACATCAAGCGGACACATGGCGGACACCATCTCGTCATCGGGTTCGACGGGAGCGTCGGTGGGGCAGCGCAAGTGTTTGCAGATAAACGCCTTACGAGTAAGGTCGACAACTACGGCCAGTATGCTGAGCTCGAGCTCGCGGCCGGGGTGGATGCGCAGCGCATTCTCCACGCGCTGGTCGCGTCGGGCGCCCGGTTGTCGCGGTTCGAGATGCGCGAGGCCTCGCTGCACAAGATCTTCATCGATCTCGTGGGCCCGGAGGCGGCGCGGACAGAGGGAGAGCCCACCTGATGCGTAAGATCTGGGCCGTGGTACGGCGGGAGTTCGTGGAGCGCATCCGGAGCAAGTGGTTCTGGGCCATGGCGCTCCTGGGGCCCCTGTTCTTCGGCGCCGTATTCTTCCTCTCCACGCAGCTCGGGCGCGGCGGGGGTGTCAAACGGATCGTGGTGGTGGACGCGACGACCGGGCCGGTGGGCGCGCGCATCACCCAGCTGCTCAACGGCAGCCCGCTGTTTCGCGCTGTGAGCGTACCGGCCGGCGGCGAAGTCGTCGATTCGCTCACCGCCGAAGTCGAACGCAAGGCGCTCAGCGGCTTTCTGATCGTGACCGACGCCGCCGTGGATTCGGGGAAGGCGGAATACCGCGGGTCCAACGTTTCCGCGTTCGCCACCATCGGCGCGCTCGAGCGGACCATCGGCGACGTCGTGAGCGCGGTGCGGCTGGAACGCGAAGGGGTGGATCCCAGGGTGGTGGCGCGGGCGCGTATCCCGGTTCGGCTCGAGACGAAGAAGATCGCGGGCGGGAAGACCACCGGCGAAACCGCCGCGCAGTCTTTCTCACTCGCCTATTTCATGGGGATCATTCTCTACACCGCGATCTTGCTGTACGGCATCAACGTCATGAGCTCTGTACTGGAAGAGAAGACGACCCGCATCGTCGAGGTGCTCGTCTCGTCGCTCCGGCCCTTTCAGCTGATGCTCGGCAAAGTGCTCGGCGTGGGGGCGGTGTCGATCTTCCAGTTTCTGATCTGGGGGGTGTCCGCTCGGATCCTGTTCGCCCATCGGCGGGACTTGCTCGGGGCCGGCGGAATGGGAGATGCGGATCCGGTGTTCCAGGTGCCCAACGTCAGCGCCGCCACCGCCGCGATTTTCATCACCTACTTCCTCGGCGGCTTTTTTCTGTACTCCGCGATGTTCGCCGCGGTTGGTGCCATGTCGTCGAGCGAGCAGGAGGCGCGGCAAGCGCAGCAGCCCGTCTCGTGGCTGCTCGTCCTGTCGTTCCTCGGCATGTTCGGCATGCTGAACGATCCCGCCTCGACGTTCGCGGTCACCCTGTCGCTGATCCCGTTCAGCGCGCCGATCGCGATGCCGGTGCGCTGGGCGGCGGGCAATCTGCCGACGCACGAGATCGCCTTGTCGCTGACGATCTTGGTGGCGGCGATCGTGGGAGTGACGTGGGTGGCGGCGAGGATATACAGGGTCGGGATGCTCATGACGGGCAAACGGCCGAACCTCAAGGAACTGGTGCGCTGGGTTAGGGCGGCATAGACGGCAACGCAGACGCCGAGACGCCTAGACGCCCAGCGGCGGTGAGTTTGCAGCGAGAGGCATAGGAAGGCACCGACGCGCGTGTTTTTGGTGCAATCCCTCCGCATCGACGCGGTAGGTTGGTCCCGTGGCTCCGTATCGAACCCTGAAGGCGTGGCAACACGCCCAGCGCCTCGCGGTCGGGTGCGCGAGAGCGGCGCAACGCTTCCCCGACTACGAGCAGGGAGGCTTGGCAGACCAGCTTCGTCGCGCCGCGTACGGAGTAGTCTTGAACATCGCCGAAGGCAGCGCGCGTCGCGGCAGTCGAGAGTATCGCAAGTTCCTGGACACGGCCCACGCGTCACTCGCGGAGGTCGAGACTGCACTCGGGCTCGCCCGCGAGCTGGAATACGTACAGCCTGCCGAGTTCGGGCGTCTTGAAGCCCTCGCGACAGAGACGGGAAAGACGCTCTTTGGCTTGCTCCGTAAGATCAGCGCGAGTGCCTCAAGAGGTCCTACTCCCTGACCGCTCGAACCCGCTAGGCGTCTGGGCGTCTAGGCGTCTATCTTTGCAGGATGTCTGTGGACTATGACGTGATCGTGGTGGGCGCCGGCCATGCCGGCTGCGAGGCCGCCGTCATGTCCGCTCGCCTCGGGGCGAAGACCCTCCTGCTGACGTCGAATCTGGATACCATCGGTCACATGAGCTGCAATCCCGCCATCGGCGGGATCGCCAAGGGCACCGTGGTGCGGGAAATCGACGCGCTCGGCGGCATCATGGGGCGGGCGACCGATCGCGCCACGATCCAATTCCGGATGCTCAATCGCTCCAAGGGGCCCGCCGTGTGGGCACCGCGCGCCCAGTGCGACCGCACGCTGTATCGGCGCGCCGTGCGGGAGCTGCTCGAGGGATTCCCGGGGATCGAGCTGACGCAAGGGATGGTGGCGCGCCTGGTCGTCGAGAGCTCGCGCGTCACGGGCGTCGCTGCCGCCGACGGACGCCGTTTCACGGCCCGCGCGGTGATCATTACCGCCGGCACCTTTCTGCGGGGTCGCATTCACCTCGGCACCGACATGCAGATCCCGGCAGGCAGGGCGGGCGATCAGCCCGCCGTCGCTGTCGCGCAACACATTGAATCACTTGGTATTACGGTATCACGCTTCAAGACCGGCACCCCGCCCCGCGTGGATGGCCGCACAGTCGATTGGTCTCGGGTCGAACGCCAGGACGGAGACGGGACCGAATACCGGTTCTCCTTTTACAATCGCGCCGAGCTGCCGCGGCAGCTGCCGTGCTGGATCACCTGGGCGGGGGAGGAAGTGCAGGCGATCATCCGCGCCCATCTCCAGGAATCGGCGCTGTACGGCGGGGCGATCAGCGGGCGGGGGCCACGCTACTGCCCGTCGGTCGAGGACAAGGTCGTCAAGTTTCCCGACGCGAAGCGCCACCAGGTGTTCCTCGAGCCCGAAGGGCTCGACACACACGAGCTGTATGTGAACGGGCTCTCCACTTCCCTGCCCGTGCCGGTTCAGCTCGAGTTCCTGCGCGCCGTGCCGGGGCTCGAGCGGGCGAGGATGACACGACCCGGCTACGCGATCGAGTATGACTACTATCCGCCGACGCAGCTCACCCCCTGGCTCGAGACGAAGGCGATCGAGCACCTGTTCTTCGCCGGGCAGATCAACGGGACCACAGGCTACGAAGAGGCGGCGGGCCAGGGGGCGGTGGCGGGGATCAACGCAGTGCGTCGCATCCGCGGCGCAGAGCCGGTCATCCTGGGGCGGGACGACGCGTACATCGGGGTGCTCGTGGACGACCTGGTGACCCGCGGCGTGGATGAGCCGTACCGCCTCTTCACCTCGCGGTCCGAGTTCCGACTGCTCTTGCGGCAGGACAATGCGCTGCGACGGCTCGCGCCGCTCGCCGAGCGGCTAGGGCTGCTGACGGCGGAGGAGCGCCGCGTGGCGGAACGGCGGCTTAAAGAAGAGGAAGCAGTTCTCGCGGTGGCGCACGCCACGACGATCACGCCGAGCGCCGCCGCGGCCGTGCTGGCGACCACGGGCACGACGCTTCAGGAGCCCGAGCGGGTGGCGAGCGTCGCTCGCCGACCGGGCGTATCGCTGCGCGCGCTGCTCGAGGCCGCGGGGGTCACGGTGACGGCGGCGGAGCCGGCGATCGTGAGCGCGGGCATCGAGCTCAGGTACGACGGGTACCTCGTGCGCGAGCGCGAGGCGGCAGCCCGGCTGGCGGAGCTCGCCTCGTTCGCGCTCCCCGCCGATCTTCCCTACCTCGCCTTCAAGAGTCTCGCCACTGAAGCCCGGCAGAAGCTCGACCATGTTCGACCGACGTCGCTGGCGCAGGCGGCCCGTATTCCCGGGGTCACACCGAGTGACCTGCACAACCTTGTGGTCGAGGCGCTGCGCTGGCATCGGCGGGTCGCGTAGGAATCCAAGCGGGCCACTCCGCAGGGCGGTGTGTTTCACGTGAAACTGTAGCCTCGTTTCACGTGAAACCCGGTCTTTACGCGCGGTGTACCAAAGCCTATATTGAGAGCCACTTGGCGAACTAACACTATAAACCATTGTATTACAATAACTTATAAGATGTCTCGCGTCATCGCCATCGCCAACCAGAAGGGCGGCGTCGGCAAAACCACGACTTCCGTCAACCTCGCGGCGTCGCTTGCGACCGCCGAGCGCAAGACGCTGCTCGTCGATGCGGATCCGCAGGCGAACTCGACGAGCGGCGTCGGGATCGAGCGCGATCGCATCCGGTACTCATTGTACGACGCGCTGCTCGACGGCCGGGCGCTCACCGATGCGCGGTTCACGCACGTGCACTTCCCCTATCTCGACGTCATCGCGGCGACCCAAGACCTGGTCGGCGCCGAGCTGGAGCTCGTGAACAAGCACGGGCGCGAGACGATGATGCGCCGCGCGCTCCGGGATGTCCGCGAGCAGTACCAGTACGTCGTGATCGACTGCCCGCCGTCGCTGGGCCTCCTCACGCTCAACATGCTGACGGCGGCGGACAGCGTGCTCATCCCGATTCAGTGCGAGTACTACGCGCTCGAGGGGTTGTCCCAGCTCCTCAACACCGTGAAGCTCGTGCAACGCAACTTCAACCCCGCGCTCGCGATCGACGGCGTGCTGTTGACGATGTACGACGCGCGGCTGAATCTCTCCCGGCAGGTGGCGGACGAGGCCAAGGAATATTTCGGGTCGCAGATGTTCGGCATCACGATCCCGCGCAACGTGCGCCTCGCCGAGGCGCCGAGCTTCGGGAAGCCGATCCTGTTGTACGACGTACAGTCGGTGGGTGCCAAGAGCTACCTGGCGTTGGCGCAAGAGCTGATCCGTCGCGTCGAGCGCGGCGGAGTAGCGGCGTCGCCCCCCTCCCCTACCCCGCCCGCCGCTGAACCGCTGCCGGAGATGACCGCATGACGGAAACCATCGCAGGTCGCCGTCGTCTCGGCCGGGGTCTCGAGGCCCTGCTGGGACCCACGCGCGAAGAGGCGGAGCGCGAGGGCAGCCTCGTCGAGCTGGCGATCGCCGACATACGCGCCAACCCCTACCAGCCGCGCCGCGACGTCGATCCCGCCGCACTCGAGGAGCTCGAGGCTTCGATCCGCCAGGCGGGCCTGCTCCAGCCGGTGGTCGTGCGCCCTGCCCCGGGCGGGAACGGCGGCTTCGAGCTGATCGCCGGCGAGCGCCGGCTGCGCGCCTGCCAGGCCCTCGGCTGGGAAAAGATTCCCGCGGTGAAGCGCGAGGTCGACGACCGCACCGTGCTGACGCTGGCGTTGGTCGAGAACCTGCAGCGCGACGACCTCTCCCCGGTGGACGAGGCGCGCGGCTACGAGCGCTTGATCGCCGAGTTCAGTCTCACCCAGCAGGACGTGGCGGACGCCGTGGGCCGGGATCGCTCCACCGTCGCCAACGCTCTGCGGCTGCTCAAGCTGCCGGCCGCGGTCCTCGCCCTGTTGCACGAAGCCCGGTTGTCCGTCGGGCACGCGCGCGCGCTGCTCGCGCTGGACGACGCGCGCATCGCGACCGCGCTCGCGAAGGAAGCGGTCACCCTCGGGCTGTCCGTGCGCGAGGTGGAGGACCGGGTACGCGGCGGTCGGGCGCCGGTCCGTCGTCCGCGTCTCAAGAAAGGGATTGGAAAGGCGCCCGAGGTGCGCCGCATCGAGGAGGCGCTGCGCCGCCGGCTCGGCACCGACGTCCGCGTGACGCTCCGCGCCAAGGGGAAGGGGCAGATCCACGTCAACTTCTACTCGAACGACGATCTCGCGCGTCTGCTGGAGCTGATGCTCGGCGCGCCGTTCGACGGATGACACGGAACAAGGATCGTCGCGTCACCATCGTCATCCACGCCGACGGAGACCTCGCGTCTCGGCAGTACCGCGTGCCGGTGTGGGTGGTCGAGGCGGGGAAGTGGGGCGCGCTCGCGGTGGGCTTGCTGATCGTCCTGTTCTTCGCGTTCGCGGGCCCGATTAGCCGCGCCGCGGCGCGCGTGCCCGGCCTGGAGCGCGAAGTGGCGCGGCTCGAGGAGGAGAACGGCCGGGTGCAACAGCTCGCGGCGGCACTGAACCGCGCCGAGTCGAACTATCAGGAGCTGCGCGCGATGTTGGGGGTGAGGGCACCACGGGAGAAAGCGGTCGCCACGACCGACCTGATGCGCGCCGCCGCGGTCCGTGGCCGCCCGCCGTCCGCCCCGCTGCGGTACGAGCCCGGCGCCTCCGAGCCCGCCCACTGGCCGCTCGATATCCCCGGCTTCGTCACGCGTGGCCAGGTGCGGCCCGGCGATCCCGCCGAGTCGCACCCGGGCATCGACATCGCCGTCCCGGCCGGCACGCCGGTGCGCGCCGCTGGGGGCGGCGTGGTCGAAGCGGCCGGCACCGACCCGGCATATGGGCTGTTCGTGCTCCTGCAACACTCCAGCGGGTATGAAACCATGTATGGCCACGCGTCGCGCATCCTGGTACGCGATGGCGACTCGGTGCAGGCGGGGCAGGTGATCGCCCTCTCCGGCAACTCGGGGCGGTCCACGGCGCCGCACCTCCACTTCGAAATCCGCCGCGAGCGCAAGTCGCTCGATCCTCTCGCGGTCGTGAAATGGGAGAATTGACATGGCGATGTTTACCGAGAAAGGGCAGGGCGCCCTGGACGCCGAAGCCGGCCTCTCCATCATCGGCACCGGGATGCGCGTGGTGGGCGACATCACCGCCGACGGCGTCGTGAAGATCGAAGGCACGGTGGTGGGCACCGTGCGCGCCGCCCGGCAGGTGCTGGTGGGGAAGGGTGGTGAGGTGGAGGGTGACGTGATCTCACGCGAGGCCATTATCGGCGGGGAAGTGCGCGGCAGCATCCGCGCCGAGGAACGGATCGAGATCCAGTCCACCAGCGTCGTGCACGGCGATGTCGTCGCGAAACGGCTGCTCGTCCAGGAGGGCGGCGAGATCAACGGCGTCGTACGGATGGGCGAGGGCGCCCTCGAAGGGGAGGCCGCGGAAAAGGCGGGCCCGCAGCGAACGCATTGAGCCGAGCGAGATATCCACACGCTCGCACCCTCCGCGTGTGGATTCTCTATTTCGCTGTGATATATGGTGTTACGCATACCGTGATGTGGGAATCTCGCGCCACTGTCGATAATCTGGTGAGATAATGTCTGCTTACTGCCGCAAGTGAGCCGGGCGCGATGCAGCTGAGCGACCTGGTCACCTACCTCGATACCTATCTCCGGGTGACCGAGGTCCCCGACGCTCCTCACGCGCTCAACGGCCTGCAGGTGTCGAACGCCGGGGCGGTGAACCGGGTGGCAGCGGCGGTGGATTTGTGTGGGGCGACGGTGCGCATGGCGGCGGAGCAGGGCGCCGATCTGCTGCTCGTTCACCACGGCCTGTTCTGGGGCGGGCTGCAGCCGCTCACGGGACGCGCCTATCGTCGGGTGGCGGACCTCATCGCGCACAACATCGCGCTCTACAGCGCCCACCTGCCGCTCGACCTGCATCCCGACGTCGGCAACAACCCCGTGCTCGCGCGCCAGTTGGGAGTCTCGCTGCGAGGCGAGTTCGGGGACCAGTACGGCGTGCGGATCGGCGTGTGGGGAGAAATCGACGTCCCGCGGGCGGTGATCGAGCGGCAGCTCGCCGAGCTCCTCGGCGCGACACCGCGGCTGTTGGCGTTCGGCCCCGTGCGTGCCCGCCGGGTGGGGATCGTCACCGGGGCGGCGGCCTCGATGATCGCGCAAGCCGCGGCGGCCGGGCTCGACACGTACATCACGGGCGAGGGCCCCCACCACAGCTTTTTCGACGCCGAAGAGCTGGGTGTCAACGTCTTCTACGCGGGGCACTACGCGACGGAGACCGTCGGTGTGAAGGCACTCGGGGAGCACCTCCGGGCCCGGTTCGATCTCCCCTGGACCTTTCTGGACCATCCCACCGGCCTGTGAGACCGCGCCGCGTGCTCGCGGTGCTCGCGGCGGCCGAGCTGTGCAGCATGGCGCCATGGTTCTCGGCGTCAGCGGTGGCGCCCGCTCTTTCGGGTGTGTGGCGGCTGGAGGCCGCTGGGGCTGCATGGCTCACGATCTCGGTGCAGCTCGGCTTCGTCGCGGGCGCGCTTGTCTCGGCGGTGCTCACGCTGTCCGACCGCTGGTCCGCGCGTCGGTTGGTCGCGGGCTGCGCCCTACTCGCGGGGGTTGCCACGTTGGGGGTCGCGTTCGCGCCGGGCCCGGGCGTGGGGATCGCTCTGCGGGTGCTCACCGGCGCGGCGCTCGCGGGCGTCTATCCTCCGGGGATGAAGATCGTCGCGGGTTGGTATCGGGAAGGTCGCGGGCTCGCGATCGGCGTGCTCGTCGGCGCGCTGACGCTCGGCTCGGCGTTGCCTCACCTCGTCCGTTGGGCGGTCCCCGCCGAGCATTGGCGCGTCGTGCTCGGGGTGGCGGCCGCCGCGGCGTTCGCCGGCGGGCTGCTCGTCCTGCTGGTGCCCCATGACGGGCCCTTCGCCGCTCCGGCGCCGGCATTCAGCTGGAGTGCGGCGCCGCGTATCCTCTCGGACCGCGCCGTGTCGCTCGCCAACCTCGGGTATCTCGGACACATGTGGGAGCTGTACGCGATGTGGACGTGGCTCGCCGCGTTCGTCGCCGCGAGCGAGCGGGGCCGAACGGGCGTCGACCCGACGGTGGGGGGCGTGCCGGCGCTCGTCACGTTCGCCGTCGTGGGGAGCGGAGCGCTGGGCTGTTGGCTCGGCGGGATGTACGCCGACCGCTGGGGGCGCACGCTGATCACCAGCGCCGCGATGGCGGTGTCGGGAGCGTGCGCCCTCGCCGCGGGCGTCGCGTTCGGGCGTCCGCTCGCGCTGCTCCTCCCATTGCTTCTCCTCTGGGGCATCGCGGTGGTCGCGGACTCGGCGCAGTTTTCGGCGGCGGTGAGCGAGCTGGCTCCGCGCGACCTTGTCGGGACGGCCCTCACGCTCCAAACGAGCCTCGGGTTCCTGCTCACCTGCCTGACGATCTATCTGCTGCCGTGGCTCGCGGGCCGGATCGGGTGGCGCTGGAGCATGAGCGTGCTGGCGCTCGGGCCGGCGTGCGGGGTGTGGGCGATGCTGGCGCTGCGGCGGCGTCCCGAGGCGGCGGCGCTCGCCGGCGGGCGAGGCTAAGGCACCGCGACCATCCCCACCTCGCTTCCGAACTCGTCGGTGACGCGCGTCGTCCCCGCCGGCGCGGTCCACCTGCCACCGTCGACCCGCACGTTGACTCGGTGCACGCCGCTCGGAATGCGCAACGCGCCTTCCCACATCACCTCGCCCACGCGGCGAAGCGAGACCGGTTGCCAATCGGTGAAATCGCCCGCCAGCTCGACCGTCGCCGCAATGGGCGCGTACACGACGAGCCGGACGGTGCCGTCCAGCCCTGACTGGACTTCGAGCCGTGTGGTGAGGCCCGGCTCGCCGTCGCCCGACGCGGGCGATCGACTGGGCAGCTGCGGATGGCGAATGGCGTATGGTCGGGGCATTGCCGTCCGCAGGCGCAGTCCGGCGCTCGCGTACCGCCCGGCCACGGTGCCGCTGACGGGATCGGTTGGGTAACGGCCGCCCGAAATGAAGAGGGCCGTGCGCTCCGCTAGCGTGAGTGTGGTGCTCGCTTCGCCGTACACGCCGTGACCGGCGCCGCGGCTCGACACCCGCGCTGCGAGGGATCCGTCGAACTCGAAGCGGCCCCGGCTCGCGTGAAGGGTCGACCCGAGGTCGCTGTACGCCGTATCCCCCACGATCGATCGGGTGGCGGATGCAGTGACCGTCGTCCAGGAGCGTCGCGCCCACACACCGACGCTGGCGACCGCGACGGGGCGGGGCACGCTGCCGTACGAGGTGCGGCCCCAAGTCCCGCCGATCCACGCGCCCCGGCCTGCCGCGACGACATGCAACCGGGCCTCGGCCGTAGCGTGCCAGAAACTCGCGAAGTGGGCGTAGCTGCTCCCCCCGGCCGAGAGGGAGAGCTCGCCGCGCCAGCGGTGGGGGAGCAAGCTCGGTGGCGTGAAGAGCGCCGCGGCGACGAGGCCCTGAAGACTCCGGCGACTGCTCTCGAAGCGCAGGTAGGTGCCACGCGCTGTGACGGCGGCGCCGGGCCGCGCCCATGTGAGGGTTGGGGTGAGGGATGCGGCGCTGGACGGAAGGAATCCATCGTAGCGGACGGTGGAGACGCCGATGTCGATGGTCCCGATGGTCTGGGCGGCGGGGGCGCGAAGGCAGCAGAGGGAAGTTGCCGCGGCGAGGGACGCGGTCCGAACATGTCGCGCGGCCGCCGCTGGCCGCACGGTGTTAAGGGCGGCCGGGGCGCTGCTGGCGGGCCCCCGCGTTCACCAGCACGTCCGCGGCCGTCGCCGCGGCCGCGGTGGCCGCGGCAGGGGGCGCTCCCAACGCGATGTCACGCTCGACGGCGCGCCGGAATTCGACGAGGTCCGCGTCTCTGGCCCGCGCGGCAAGGGCGAGGACGGCAGCGGCAGCGCTGTCGACAGGGACTCCGCTGGCCACCAGATCGGCGAGCACGGCGAGCGGCATGGTCAAGGGCTCGCGGCGAGCTTGCCGCAGCTGTGTGAGGATCGTCGGGGATGCCCCGGCACGCAGCGCCGCCGCGCCGGCATTGAGTTCGGCGGGAGAGGCCGTCGAGCCGAGCGCGTCGCGGGCCTTCCCCAGGTCCGCGGCGAGGCGGCGCACCGCGGTCGCGATCACTTCCCCCGAGGCGCGCTTGGTCGCGCCCTCGAGCGCGCGCTGCACGAGCGGCTCCGTGGGGAGCAAGGCCCTACGGGCCGAATCGACCAGCGCCGCGACCGCAGCCCGCGTGGCGGCGTCGAGTCGCTCGAGACGCGGATCGGTCTGCTGCGCCGCCGTGCGTCCCGCGACGACGATCGCCGCGAGCAACGGCAACAGCGTACGGGTGAGGGCAGGTCTCATGAGCCTCCTCCTCCCACCGTGAGCACCGAGCTGGGCGCGCCGTAGTCCTCATCGCGCGCCACTGGCGCCGAGGGGTCGGCCAGCCAGCGCGATCCGTCCACGAAGAAAGCGTAGTGATAGCGTCCGGGCACGAGCGGTACCACCGCGGTCCAGAGCGCCTCGCTTCCGGTTCGGTGCATCGGCGTGCGGGTCGCGTCCCAGTCGTTGAAGTCCCCGACGAGCGCTATGTGCGTCGCGCGGGGAGCGACGAGGACGAACTGAAACGCGCGCGCCTCCGCCTGCGGCGAAGCGGACGGAGTGGAGTCCAATCGGGAGAGGAGAACGACGGCAGCTAGGGCGGCGGCCGCCGCGAGCCCGCTGAGCGGTGTTAGCGTGAGCTGGTGCGGGCGCCGGAGCCAGCGCCACGCCTCCCCCAGGGGACCGCCGCGAGCGGGCGCCGGGAGCGCGGTGATCTCGCGCATAACCCGTCTGTCGAGCGCTGGGTCGATCTGCACGGGTCGCCGAAGATGCCGCGCGATCCGTTCGATCACGTCGTCCACCGGTTCAAACACGCTCGGCCTCCTTCAGCATCGCCTGGAGCTGCTCCCGCGCGCGCTTCACGCGCATCTTCAGCGCGGAGACGCCCGCGCCGGTGAGCCGCGCCATGTCCTCGTACTCCAGCTCGTCGACGTGCTTGAGCAGGAACGCCTCACGCGACTCGGGCGCGAGCCGCGCCAACGCCCGGCGAACCACGTCGTCCCACTCGACCCCCGCGTCAGGCCCGGGGAGCGGCGCGCTCTCGAGCGCGGCGGGGTCGTGCACGAACCGGCGGGCCCGCCGGGCGGCGCGCGCGCCCGCCGTGCGGCAGCGGTTCACCAGAATGCCGTACAGCCATGCGCCGAACCGCTCCGGATCGTCGCAGCGCTCGAGCGAGCGATGGGCACGGACGAAGGCGTCCTGCAACGCCTCTTCCGCGTCCTCCCGATTTCCGAGCATGTGCAGCGCGTACCGGCCCAGGCGATCGCGGTACCGCGCGACGAGATCGGCGTAGGCGCTGGTGTCGCCGGTCTGCACACGGCGCACCAGTGCGGCGTCGCTCGTCCCCACCCTGTGTATACCCGTTGAGCGGATCACTGCGTCACTCTACCCCACTGGTGTGACCTCGGCCAGGGGAGCCGGGGTATCTGGAGCAGCGCGCGGCTGCGACGATCCCTTGAGGAGTCCACGATGTCGAGACGCCTTGCCATGCCCCTCCTGACCACCGCGCTGCTTGCTGTGGGCGGGTGCTACCAGGACGATACGAGCCCGAGCGCGCCGAACAGCGCGAAGCCGACCGCCAAGGTGCTGCTCACCGATGCGCCGTTCCCGTACGACTCGGTGTCGAGCGTCAACCTGCACATCGTCCGGATCGAGACGAGCACCCAGATGGATACGACGGGCGGAGACTGGGTCGTCATCGCCGAGCCGCACCGGACGTTCGACCTGCTCCAGCTGCAACAGGGCACCACCGCCATCTTGGGCGAGGGGCAAATCCCGGCGGGTGAATACCACGCGATCCGCATGACCATCGACACGAGCTTGTCCTCCATCCGGAGCGCGGCGCGTCGGTTGCCCGTGAACTGGAACAACTACTCGGGGTCGAACGAAATGCCGCTGTATGCCGCCGTCGACTACCCGGTGAACGTCTCCAGTGAGGGCGCGGAGATCGTCATCGATTTCGACCTCGGCCGCAGTTTCCGGTGGGCGTATTATGGCACGGGGGAGTTCACCCTCTTTCCTTGGCTGCGGGCGATCAGCACCGCGGCGACCGGCACTATCGGGGGCACCGTCACGACCGATTACAACGGACCGGTGGAGCCCGTGCCGAACGCGAGCGTCACGGTGTGCTCCCGTAGTCCCTGCGATTCACAGAGCGCGACCAATGTCGTCGCGAGCGGTCGCAGCGACAACGCGGGACACTACAAGGTCGGGTTCGTGCGCGCGGGCACCTACACCGTGCGGATCGAGCGGGCCGATCATCCATGGCTCGACCCCGTGAATACCCCGGCCGTCGCGGTGACCACTGCGGACACCGCGACCCTCTCTGTCGTCCTCCCGGCGGCAGGGTCCGGGGGGGCGTACATCAACATTTCGGGACCTACGTCGGTCGGCGTCGGCGGAACGATCGTCCTAACCGTCGCCGTGGGGGACGCGAGCGGGCACCCCGTCGTGAACCCGACGGTCACTTGGACGAGCGACAACCCAGCGATCGCGGAGGTCGCGTCCGGAAGCGACTCGGCGACGGTCGTCACGGGCAACCAGGCGGGGTTTGCGACGATCACGGCCACGAGCGGCGGGCGGAGCGACGCAATCACCATCGAGGTGGTCGGCTCGCCCGGGGCGCCCGTGGCCAAAGTGACCGTGCAGCCTTCGACCGCCAGCCGTTCAGTGGGCGACAGCGTCTATTTCGCGGCTGAGCTCCGCGATGCGGATGGGACGCTGCTCTCCGGGCGGCCGGTCTCGTGGTTCAGCACCGACACCTCTGTGTTCGTTATCCAGTTCCAGGGCGGTACGAACCCGATCGCGATCGTCCGACCCCGTGGCGTGGGCAGCGCGTTCCTGCGGGCAACGAGCGAGGGGAAGACGGGTCAGGCGGCGATCACGGTGCACTAAGCCGCAGGCGGGGAGGGGGGCTCGCCCGGCGCACGGCGGGCTCGTAGTTTGCGGTTCCCGTCCCGGAGGTCGCTTGCGGTTCGTTCTGCTCCTCGCGCTGGCCCTAGGGTTCGCCTGCGCGCGCCCGCCCCGTGCGGCCGCGCCCCAGCCGGGTCTCTTCGGCCCGTCCTCCCAACCGGTGCGGCTCCCTCCTCGGGTGGTCGAGCCCGACGTGCCGCACACGGACGCACAATGGCGGGCCGTCGGTCGGGAGGCAGCGGCGTTGCTGTCGCAGTACGTCGCGATCAACACCACCAACCCCCCCGGCAACGAGCTCCAGACGGCGACCTGGCTGAAGGCGGTGCTCGCCCGCGAGGGGATCGAGGCCCGCGTGTTCGAGCCCCGGCCCGGCAAGGCGAACCTGTACGCGCGGCTCGAGGGAGACGGCAGCGCGCGACCGCTCATCCTGCTCAACCATATGGATGTGGTGCTCGCGAGCCCGGAGTATTGGACGGTCGCTCCGTTCGAGGGTTCCGTGCAGGACGGGTACGTGTGGGGGCGCGGCGCGCTCGACATGAAGGGTGAGGCGGTCACGCAGCTCATGGCGCTGCTCACGCTCAAGCGGGCCGGCGTCCCGCTCAAGCGCGACGTGATCTTCCTCGCGACGGCGGACGAAGAGATCGGCGGCGGAGTGGGGGCCGGCTGGTTCACCGAGCATCACCCGGAGCTGGTGCAGGACGCCGAATTCCTCATCAACGAAGGGGGCACGATCCGCGCCGACGCGAGCGGGCGGATCGAGTACTACGGCGTGGGGACGACGGAGAAGTCCCCCTTCTGGCTGGACGTGACGGCGCGCGGCACGGCGGGCCACGGATCGCGCCCCACGCCCGACAATCCTGTCCACCGCCTGATCCGCGCGCTGAACCGGATCGCCAACTACCAGACGCCCCTCATCCTCACACCGGCGGTGGAGCGTTACCTGGGAGACCTGTCCACCATCGAAACGGATTCGACGCGGCGCGCCTGGCTCCGGGATGTGCGGGCGGCGCTGCGCGACACGACTGCCGTCCGCGCCCTGACGGCCGACTTCACCTACAACGCCCTGCTCCGCAACACCATCTCGATCACCGGGCTGGTGGGCAGCGACAAGACGAACGTCATTCCCCCGCAGGCGCGCGCGGCGCTTGACGTGCGGCTCTTGCCGGGTCAGGACCCGCAGGCCTTTCTCGCGGACCTGGTGCGCGTTGTGGGCGACACGGCGGTGACACTCACGCCGCAGGGGCCGAGCTGGCCCGCGACCGAGAGTCCCATGGAGACGGAGTTGTTCCGCGCCATCGTGGCCGCGGCGCACGAGCGCACGCCCAATGCCCTCGTCACGACTCCACCCCTCACCGGGTTCACCGACAGTCACTACTTCCGGCGTTTGGGGATCGTGAGCTACGGCCTGTCGCCGTTCCCCCTCAACCAGGCGGAGTCGCGCGGCGTGCACGGTAACGACGAGCGGGTGAGCCTCGACGACCTCACGTTCGGAGTACACTTCGTGTACGACCTGGTCGCACGCGTCGTCGCGAAGTGATCGGCCCGTTCTTCTATCCCCGCCGGCACCCGCCCGCGCGGGAGCGGCGCCCGCCGGTGTTCGAGCGATTCACCAGGATGCCGTTGGGTTGGGTGGTGGAGCGGCTGGCGGCTCCGCTCGCCCGCTGGGAGGGGGCGCAGCTCGCGACACCGGAGGTTCCGATAGAGGTGCGGGATCTCGCCCCCGGATTCGAGGGGTACCGGGTTGCGCTCGTGAGCGATCTCCATCACGGCCCCGCGGTCCCGACCAGCTGGCTCGAGCGGGTGGCGGATCGCGCGGCCGAGCTGGGCCCCGATCTGGTGGTGCTGGCCGGCGACTTCGTCAGCTATGCCCGGAGCGATCTGGACGGCCTGGCCCACGTGGTGTCGCGCTTCAAGGCGCGCGACGGCGTGGTGGCGGTGCTGGGCAACCATGACCACTGGGTCGGTCCCGACGCGGTCGGCGCGGTGGTGGAGCAGGGGGGTGCGACCCTGCTCCTCAACCAGCACCGGTTGATCCGGCGAGGGCCGGCGGCCCTGGCGGTTGGCGGGGTCGACGACTTCAGTCACGGCGCCGTGCGGCCGGACGAAACCTTCGCCGGCGTCCCGCCGGACGTTCCCCGGCTGCTCGTCTCCCACAATCCCGATCTCATCGAGTATCTGCCGGCAGGGTTGCGAGTCGACGTCATGCTCTCTGGGCACACGCACAACGGCCAGGCCCACTTGCCCTTCATCGGGCCCCTCGTCGTTCCGTCGCAGTTCGCGGGCAGGTACATGCACGGCTTGACGCAGGTGGGGTCAACAAGCGTGTACGTGTCGGCGGGAGTGGGAACGGCGGCGATCCCGTTCCGCTGGGGAAATCCGCCCGAGCTGCCGCTGATTTCGCTTATCTCAGCGACACGAGGAACCGTACCGTAATCGTTTCTGCCGTCTGCGGTGACACCGTGCAGAAACACTCCAAGCCGATGACTCGTTTCACGCCCAGCACCTCCGCTTCCGCGATCCCGGGAACGTCCCGATACGTGATCTCCAGCATGGTGCCGTCGACGATGCGATACGCGACGGGACGACCGAGCAGTCGGTGGTGCGGGTCGATCTGCGCGAGCCCTTCCGCCAGCCGCTGCTGAATCGCGCTCGCCTGGACGCCCTGCGACGTCGGGGTCCCGGTCACAGGGCGGACCGACCGCCGTTGGCCAACACCGCGGCCGCGTTGCGCCGCATGCCCGCCGCGCCCGGACGCTCGAACGGTGTGTCGCCGAAGCGACGCGCGAACGTCGCGGGCGCACCCTCGAGCAGCGCGACGAGATCGGGCTCGGCGACCTCGGGGCGCACGCCGAGCTCGAGGTCGTCCGTGGGGCGCGCGAACTTCACGTTCCACGGACACACGTCCTGGCACACATCGCACCCGAACAGCCACTCGCCCACGAGCGGCCGCTCGGCCTCGGCGAACTCCCCCTGGTGCTCGATGGTGAGGTAGGCGATGCAGCGCCGCGCGTCGAGCAGGTGCGGCGCGACGAACGCGCTCGTCGGGCAGGCGTCGAGGCAGGCGCGGCAGCTGCCGCAGCGATCCGCTTCGAACGGCAGATCGGCGGCGAGCGCCGCGTCGGTCAACACGACCCCGATGAACGTGAACGAGCCCCTGTCCGGGTCGATCAGCATCATGTTCTTCCCGATCCAGCCGAGCCCGGCACGCTGTGCCAGCTCCCGCTCGGGGACGGGTCCTGCGTCGACATAGCAGCGGGCCTTCGCCCCTGGGACGATGTCCCGAATGGCGGTCGCGAGGCGCTCGAGACGGCGACCGATCACCTGATGATAGTCGGCGGACCAGGCATACTGAGCAACCCTTGCCCGCCCTTGGTGCTCAGTCGAGCGATGGAAGTAGTTCGTGAGCGCGACCACCGCGACTCGCGCGCCCGGCATGATGCGGGCGGGGTCCTTTCGTCTCTCCGCCTGGCGATGCAGGTAGGTCATCGTGGCGCCATATCCGGCCGCGAGCCAATGGTCGAGCTCGTGGGCGTGCGCGTTCGGCTCGAGGCTCGCGACTCCCACGGCATCGAAGCCGAGCTCGAGCGCTCGACGCTTCAGCGCGACGGTTCTGCGTGACGCCTCCGCGCGACGTTGCTGCTCGACGTCTTTTTTCATAGATGCATCGTCTCCCGCCGCCACCTTGCGAATCGGACGACGTCGTCGAGCGGAGGCACGGCGTCTTCGTCACCGTACGCGGTGAACATGCGCCACCGCAGGTAGTCGCGCGGCGGCAGCGGCAGGAAGGGAGGGCGGCGGTACCAGTCGTGCGCCCGGAAGCTCCAGGTGAGGCGCAGCAGATCGAGTGCGAGCCGCGGGTTCACGAGGGCCCGCAGGGCGAGGCGCATGGCGAGCGCCGGCCAGCCGGCGGGTGGCTGCATGGGACTCAATTTACTCGCGAGGCGTGCCCAGTGCGCTTTTCCTCCTGTATATTGACCGCCTATGACACTCGCCAGCGGCCTCGACGCCGGCACGCAGGCCGGGGCTCACCCGCTCGCCCGCTATCGGCGCGAGTTCCCGATCTTCCGGGACGCGATCTACCTGAACACCTGCTCGCTGGGCGCGCTCGGCGAGCGCACGCGCCGCCGCATGGTGGAGTTCCTCGATCTGTGGCAGGCGCGCGGGGCGTCCGCCTGGTACGACGTGTGGTGGGCTGCCTTGGGGGAGCTACGCGCCCGCTACGCGCGCCTCGTCCACGCGAGCCCGGAGGACATCGCGCTCGCGCCCAGCATCTCCGTGGCGATCTCCGCCGTCGCCGAAGCGCTCGACTACGGCCGGCGCCCCAAGGTCGTCGTCACGTCGCTCGATTTCCCGACCGTCGCGTACCAGTGGCTCGCCAAGCAGGCACGCGGCGTGGAGGTGGTGGTGGTCGAAAGCCCCGACCAGGTATCGGTGCCGGTCGAGGCGATCGTGCGCGCCGTGGACGATCGGACCGCCCTGGTCGCCACGTCGCACGTCTACTTCACGAGCGGCGCGATCCAGGACCTGCAGTCCGTCGCGGTCGCGGCGCATGCGAAGGGCGCGCTCTGCCTGGTCGACGCGTACCAGTCGGTGGGGCAGGTGCCGGTGGACGTGACGACTGCTGGCGTGGACTTCCTGACGGCGGGCGGCCTCAAGTGGCTGCTCGGCGGTCCGGGGATCGTGTTCCTGTACGTGCGCGCCGAGCTCGCGCGACGGCTCGCCCCGGCGATCGCCGGGTGGTTCGGCCACCGCGACCAGTTCGCCTTCAACCCGCGCGTGCTCGAGCGGCACGACGATGCGCGGCGCTTCGAGCTCGGCACGCCGGCACTCGCGGCAGTGTATGCGCAGCTCGGCGGCCTCGACTACCTCGACGAAATCGGCGTGCCGGTCATCCGCGGCGTGACCGCGGGCCTCACCGAAGATCTCATCGCACGGGCGCGCGAGCACGGCTTCCGCCCGAAGGTGGCGCCGCGCGCCGAGGACCGCTCGGCCATCGTCATGCTCCCGGCGGCCGACCCGGCGGCGGCCGTGCGGCATCTCGCCGCCGCCCGCATCATCGCGGATGCCCGCCCGGGTCACGTTCGCCTCTCCCCCTTCTTCTACAACGTGCAGGATGACCATGTCTCAGCGCTTGAGCGGCTCGCCACGCACACCGGTCACTGAGGACGAACAGCTCCTCGCGCAGCGGCGGGCCTTCGTCAAGACGGACTCGTGGCGCGTGCTGCGCATCATGGGGGAGTTCGTCGAAGGGTTCGACACGCTCTCGGACGTCTACAACGCCGTCACGGTGTTCGGATCGGCGCGCACCCCACCGGACGACCCCTATTACCAGAAGGCCGTGGACACCGCGCGCATGCTGGCCAAGGAAGGATTCCCGATCATCACGGGCGGGGGCCCCGGGATCATGGAGGCTGCGAACCGCGGTTGCCAGGAGGGGAACGGCCTCTCCATCGGGTGCAACATCGAGCTGCCGTTCGAGCAGGGACTCAATTCCTATGTCGAGCGGGCCATCAACTTCCGCTACTTCTTCGTTCGCAAGACCATGTTCGTGAAATACTCGACGGCATTCGTCGTCTTTCCCGGCGGCTACGGCACGATGGACGAGCTGTTCGAGGCGCTCACGCTGATCCAAACCGGGAAGGTGAAGTACTTCCCGGTGATCCTGTTCGGCGAGGCGTACTGGGCCGGCCTCGCGGAGTGGCTGCGCGAGCGGGTGGCAGGGGAGGGCAAGATTGCCGCCACCGATCTCCGGCTCTTCACCGTCACCGACAGCCCGCGGGACGCCGTAGCGATCGTGCGGCAGGCGCGAGAGCGCCGCGCCAAGGACCGCGAGGTCGAGGCCCACCACGACGCGGAGGTGCCATGACGACGCGCAAAGACTTCCTCCGCGGCCAGCGCATCGATCCGAACCCCATCACCGGCCGGGAGACGACCGCCGAGCTGGTGGACAACGCGTTCCTCGCCTACAACGCCGGCCGCCTCGCCGAGGGGTGCCGGCTGTACAGCGGGCGGATGCTCGAGGACGACGTTACGGTCGGGATGAGTCTCACCGGCGCGATGACCCCTGCGGGACTCGGTATGTCGACGATCATCCCGCTCGTCGAGGCGGGATTCATCGACTGGGTCGTCTCGACAGGTGCCAACCTGTATCACGACGCGCACTTCGGCTTGGGCCTCGCCATGCACCGCGGCACGCCGTTCGCGGACGACGTCGCGCTGCGCGAGGAAGGCGTCGTCCGCATCTACGACATCTTTTTCGATTACGAGGTCCTGCTCTCGACCGACGCGTACATCCGCGACGTGTCGGCGCGCCCGGAGTTCCAGCGCCCCATGAGCACGGCGGAGTACCACTACCTCCTGGGCGGTTACATCCTCGAGCGTGAGCAGGCGCTCGGGATCTCGCGGAAATCGGTGCTTGGTGTCGCGCACCAGTGCGGCCTGCCGATCTACACGTCGTCGCCGGGGGATTCGTCGATCGGTATGAACGTCGCCGAGCAGGCGCTCACCGGTTCGCAGCTGCGCTTCGACCCCAGCGCCGACGTGAATGAAACGTCGGCCATCGTGTTCGACGCCAAGACGCACGGAGGCAAGAGCGGCGTGCTCATCATCGGTGGGGGCAGCCCGAAGAACTTCGTGCTCCAGACCGAGCCGCAGATCCAGGAAGTGCTGGGGATCAGCGAAAAGGGGCACGACTACTACCTCCAGCTCACCGACGCGCGCCCCGATACGGGCGGGCTGTCGGGGGCGACGCCCGCGGAGGCGGTGAGCTGGGGGAAGGTGGACCCGGACCAGCTCCCGGGCACGGTGGTCTGCTACCTGGACAACACCGTCGGCTTCCCCATCCTCGCCGCGTACGCGCTGGCCAAGCGGCAGAAGCGGCGGCTCCGGCGGCTGTACGACCGGCGCGCGGACATGATGCGACAGCTCACCGAGGCGTACCAGGAGGCGAAAGCGGACCGCGACGCGCGCGCGGAGGGGACGACTGTCGGGCGCAGACCCTAGGCGCGATCCTCCCCCGGGCGCGTCCAGGGCGTATGCGGGTTACGCCCTGGGGCTCTTGACCTTGATCAATCTCCTCAACTACATCGACCGCAACGTCGTCTTCGCGCTGTTCGAGCCCATCAAGCGAGAGCTCGTCCTGTCCGATCAACAGCTCGGCTGGTTGGGCTCCGCGTACATCATCGTGCTCTCGCTTGCCGCGCTGCCGCTCGGCGTCCTGGGGGACTTGAAGTCACGCCGGGCCGTCATCGCGTGGGGCGTCGGGCTGTGGAGCGCGTTCACCGCACTGGGTGCGACGGTGACGCACTTCTGGCAGCTCGTGTTTTGCCGCTCCATGGTGGGCGTCGGGGAAGCGGGGTACGGCCCGGCGGCGCAAGCCCTGATCGCCGAGCTGTTCCGAGGCAAGGGCCGGGCGTTCGCGATCGGGATCTACTCGGTCGGAATGACGTTCGGCGGGGTGCTCGGCATCTGGCTCGGCGGTGTGCTCGCCCTGCGCTACGGCTGGCGCACCGCCTTCGTGGTAACCGGTGTTCCCGGGTTTTTGCTGGCGCTGCTCGCGTCCCGGCTGCGCGAGCCGCGACGGCGGCCGCCCGCGACGCTCCGCGCCACGGTGGAGCACTGGTACGACCGCGGGCGCCTGCGGCTCCGGCAGGCCCTGCGGCTCGGCGCGCCCGTGATCTCGCTCACGCTCCTGGGGGCGGCACTCTCGGGCGCGCTGGAGCTGTTCCAAGGGCTGCCGCCCGGTCTCGACACGGCGGTGTTCGCCGGCTGCGTGAGCGCGGGCATCGTCTGGACCGTCGTGCGGCTGGTGCCCGCCGCCGTGCGCGGCACAACGGAGGCGACCGAAGTAGCAGCCAGCGCCTTCAGCGACTTCCTGCAGGCGTCGCGGACCGTGCTCCGCACGCCGACGCTGATCTGGATGTTCGCGGGCGGGGCGCTCGTGACCTTCGCCGTGAATGGCCTGATCGCCTGGGCGCCGAGCTTCATGGAGCGCACCCACGGGCTGCCCGTCGCCGCGGTCGGAAAGCAGTTCGGCTTGTCAGGCCTAGCGGGCGGAGCGCTCGGCGCGCTGTTCGGAGGTCGGACGGGGGACTGGCTGCTGGCGCGGTGGAGCGGAGGCCGTGTCGCCGTCTCGGGCGTGGGATTCGTGCTTGGGGGACCGGTTTGCGCCGCGTTGCTGTTGATCGACGAGATGCGGCTGTTCGTGCCGCTCCTGTTCGGCACGTTCTTCCTGTATTCGTGGTACAACGGGCCGCTCTCCGCTGTGATCCTCGACGTCGTCCCGTCGGCGGTGCGGGCCTCGGTGCTGGGCGGTTTCGTGTTGTTTTCGCACCTGGCCGGGGACGCCATCGCGCCGCCGCTCATCGGCTACCTGTCCGATCGGTTCGGCCTGCGGCCGGCCATGCTGCTGCTCCCCACGGCGGGCACGGTGGGCGGGTTGGTGATTCTGATCTCGCTCGGCACGGTGGGGAGAGACATGGCGCGGGTGCGCCAATGAATGCGGAGTGCGGAATGCGGAACGCGGAACATCAGGGTGAGCGTCGTCCCGCAAGCGACCTTTCCCTTCAGTTCCGCATTCCGCGTTCCGCGTTCCGCGTTCCGGGTTGGCGAGGGGCGGCGCGGTGAAGATCGCCATCGTGTTCGACACCCTGCACCCCGACTGGGAAGACGCGGACTACAAGAAGGAAGTGGAGGCGAAGGTCGAGGAGGCGGAGTACGACGTGGCGCGGGCGCTGCTGGCGAAGGGGCACGACGTCCTCATGGTCGGGGTCGCCGAGCAGCTGGCGCCGGTGCTCGAAAGGCTGGGCGCGTTCCAGCCGAAGCTGGTGTTCAACGGCTGCGAGTCGTTCCGCGGCCACGCGCATCACGAGTATGCGCTCGCCACGGTGCTGGAGATGCACGGCTACCGCTATACCGGCTCGTCGCCGACCGGCCTGCTGGTCGCGCGTAACAAGTCGCTGGCCAAGAAGATCCTCGTGCATCACGGGATCCGGGTGCCCGCGTTCGCGGAGTTCCGCCCAGGGGAGAAGCCGGTTCGCCCCTCGGAGCTGCGGTTCCCGCTCATCGTGAAACCGCTCCTTGAGGACGCGTCCGTCGGGATCTCGCAGGCCTCGGTGGTGGGGGACGACGAGGACCTCGGCGCGCGTGTGAAGTTCATCCACGAGAAGTTCCACCAGGCGGCAATCGTCGAAGAGCTGATCGAAGGCCGGGAGCTGTACGTCGGCCTGATCGGGAACGGCACGCTCCAGGCGCTGCCCATCGTCGAGCTGACGTTCGGTGAATCGGATGGGGAACACCGCATCGCGACGTACAAGGCCAAGTGGGACGAAGAATACCGCAAGCGGAAGAAAATCAAGAATGTGTTCGCGAAAGGGCTGCCGGACGAGGTCACCGCCAAGATCGCCGACACCTGCGCGACGGCGTTTCACGCCCTCTGGCTTCAGGACTACGGCCGGGTTGACCTACGGTTGACGCACGACGACGAAGTGTACGTCCTGGAAGTGAACCCCAACCCGTTCCTCGCTCAGGAGAACGAGATGGCGGACGCGGCGGAGAAGGCGGGGATGGGCTATACCGACTTCATTCAGCGGATCGTGGACGAGGCGCAGGCGCGTGGCTCCGCGTAAGCGCGAGGTGCCGACCCCCGAGCTGCGCTGCCCCAGATGCGCGGCGGAGCTGGAGCGCTTCTGGGCGCACTGCTCGAACTGCGGTCGCCAGCTCGAGTGGCGCGACACCACCAAGCAGACCGGTGCGGAGTGCTATTACTGCGGCTGGGTGGTGTCGGACAGCTTCTCGTTCTGCCCCTGGTGCGGGCGCGAGATCGCCGACCGGGATTCGAGCCCCGAGCCGCTCAAGGCGCCGAAGGGGTTCACGTATCACCGGCGTTGCCAGTGGGGCTGCGGCGGCGGCGTCATGTACCCGATGCGCCACTGCCCGTGGTGCGGGCGCCCGCAGAAATGGCGCTACCAGGAGTTCCAAAACATCTGCCCCCGTTGCAACAAGGGGGTGAACGACTGGATGGAGGTCTGCCCGTGGTGCGGCGAGGACGCCACCGGGCGCGATCTGATCCGACAAGCGCTGCGCCGGGTCCGCCAGCTCCTGGTGGTGGGACGCCTCAAGCAGTGGAACTACCGCGTGCTGCTCCGGCCGGGCGTCTCGGGCGTGACGCACCGCACGCCCAAGATCATCGAGATCGAGCGCCGCTACGTGACCGGAAAGCGGTGGCGTGACGAGATCTCGTGGAACCTGCTGACCGGCCTGATCCTCCACGAGCTGGGCCACTCCTTCCTGTATCACAATTGGTCCTTCACCCGGACGGGGCGATTCCGCCGCGCGTTCGGCGAGGTACGGATGGCGTATCGCGTCGCCGACTCGAAGTGGGTGGACTTCGAGCGCCGTGGGGTGACGACCACGCTCCCGAACTACGTCACCGCTTACGCCGCCACGCATCCGCAGGAGGATTTCGCGGAGACGTTCCGGTTCTACGTGTCCCGCCGGGGCCGGCTACGGGAGCTGTTCGCCGAGTTCGGGCGCAAACGGAAGGGCGTGCCGGTGTTCGAGAAGTTCCTGGTGCTGCACGACTACATCCGGAGCCTGCGGGGGTGGCGGTGATCCCGCGCAAGCATGCTGCGCCCCTCCGTTGCCGCTCGTCCGTCACCCCGCGAAGCAATAGGCGCAGCCCTTCTCCTGAGCGCGGTTCACGGCGATCACGCCCGAGGGCACGACGGTCACGCCCGGAAGAAGATTCGCAACCCACTCCTTCTTGATCGTCTCCGCCTGCATCCCCATCTGCTTTGCGAAGACGCCGCTGTAGATCGTGAGGGCGATGTTGCAGATGCCGAACAGCACACCCTTCGCGGCGAGCTCGTCCACGCCCATGCCGGGGATCGGCAGCTCGCCTGCCTTTGCTTGCGTGAAGCCATTGCGCAGGGCGGCCTCCTTCGTGACGCCGTCGTTGATTTTGAACCCCTCTCCGAACTTGTATTTGGCCCACATCGGGCTCTGCATGCCGAACGGAATTCCGTTGTGGCGTAGCACAATCACGACCGTGTTGTCGGCGTCCGTCGTCCCGTAGTTCTCGTTCGTCGTGTTCAGAAACACGCGCGCCCACGCGAACCCGAAGCCGCCATTGGGCTCGGGCATGTCGAATACCATCTTGTGCTTCCCCGTCATCTTGTTGAGCCACGCCTCGAACTCGGGGTTGGCGGAGGCGTCGGGCGACCGCGGCTGGGCGGTGGCTGCCAGCGGGGCGACGAAGCCGCCCAGGCCCAAAGCGGTAGCGCTCGCCGCGAGGCGTCCCAGGAATCCGCGGCGGTGGGTGGTGAAGCTCGTGAGCTGCGACATAGTGGTCCTCCTATCGAATGATGGAATGGTGGTGATGGGGCGTCGGGTATGCGGCGTCGGGCGGGGCGTCGCCGTTCGGCCAATCGTGGATCTTGTCGGGAAAATCGGCGCGGGGGTGGACGTTGACGTACGCCGCCACATCGAGCGCCTGTTGGTCGCTCAGGCTGCCGGGCTGGTCGAACGGCATGTTGTCGCGGATGAACGTCGCGGCGGTGCGGACGCGCGTCATCCCCGCGCCGATGTTGTACGACTGCGGCCCCCATACCGGCGGCGCCACCGCGGTTCCCTGACCGTCCGGCCCGTGGCACTTGGCGCACACGTCGCCGTACACCCGCGCGCCAGCGCCGGTGTCGGGGGTGAGCGCGGCCCACCTGGCGAGGCGGTTCGAGGGTGGCGGCGGAGCGACAGGTACGTCGCGCGAGAGGAACCAGAGGTAGGTGACGATGTCTCGCATGTCGGCACCGTCGCTCGGGAGCGCCGTGCCGTTCATGCTGCGGCGGAAACAGTCGTTGATGCGGTATTCGATCGTTTCGACCATCGCGCTGCGCGGCCGGTACTGCGGGTAGCGCGCGTACACGCCCACCCACGAGCCGGTCTGGCGGCGCCCGTCGTCCAGGTGGCAGCTGACACAGCGGAGCTGATTGCCCACGTGGGCGGGCAGGCTGTCGCGCGTGGCGGCGAGCAGGGCCCGGCCGCGCCGGATCGCAGCGCCAAGCGGCCCGTCGGGGAGTAGCGAATCGGCGGGCCCATGCAGCGTGAGGGGCGGGTTGGCGGGCGTCGCCGCCGGGCGGGCGCATCCGAGCGCAAGCGTAGCCGCGGCCAGCAATCCCAGGGTGCGAGGGGCGCGCATCGGGAGAGAGATAGTATCAGGGTTCCACGACTCGCGCCACGTGCGTGATGAACGCGCGCGATTTCTCGACCAGCTGCAGGTACGCGGCGACCTCGTCTGCACGGCGCGCCCCGTCCCAGCCGAGCGCGTCGGCCAGCCGGTCCGCGACCGCGCTCGACGCCGGGACGGCCTGGTCGCGGGTCGCGTAGAACAGGTGCAGCCGCCGCACCAGAACGTCCGCGAGCCGGACCGCCATCTCACGCTCCACGGCGTGTACCACCTCCGCCCACAGCTCCGGCCGCCCCACCACGATGCGCCCGCCGAGCGCGCGATCGCGCTCCACCAGGTTGAGCACGGCCGCCGACTCGCTGCCGTAGGCGGCGACCAGGTGGCGGGCGGTCGTCTCTGACGCCCCCCGCTCCATGGCCGCCTTCGCGAGCCCCTCCAGGTCGGTCGTCTCGCCTCCCGGGAGCGGCAGCCGATCGGTGGGCGCGCGGGCGGCGCGCGGGCGGCCGTCCAGCGCGTGCAGCCGGAACGCGACTCGATCCACGACGTCGCGTGCCATCACCCGATAGGTCGTGAGCTTGCCGCCGGCGATGGTGAGCAATCCGCTCGCGCTTTCGACGACGCGGTGCTCGCGCGACGCGTCCGAGGGGGCGACGTCCCGCCCCGGACGTAGGAGCGGGCGTAACCCGGCCCAGCTGGCGACCACGTCTCGCGGCGACAGCCGCGCGTGTGGGAAGGCCGCGTTCGCGGAGCGCAGCAGATACACCACGTCGTGCGCCGTCGCGTGCACGTCGTCGGGTGACACGTCTTCGTCGGTGTCGGTCGTCCCGATGTAGCTCAGGTCGCCCCAGGGTAGCACGAACATTACGCGGCCGTCGATCGGCGACGTGAGGGTGACGGCGCGGGTGTGCCCGATGCGGTTGCGGGGAACGACCACATGCGCGCCCTTCGTGAGGCGCAACAGCCCCTCCCCCGCAGCGTCATCCAGGCGCCGGACCTCATCCGCCCACGGCCCGGTCGCGTTCACGACCACGAGTGCGCGCACCCCGTAGCGACGGTTTGTCAGCACGTCCCGCACCATGGCGCCGCCCACCCGCGCGTCGGGCTTGAGCAGCGTCGTCACGGCGGCGTAGTTGGCGACCAGGGCGCCCGCCTGCGCGGCGCTGCGCATCGTGGCGATCGTGAGACGCGCGTCGTCCGTCTGGGCGTCGTAGTAGAGCGCTGCGCCCTTCAAGTCCTTGTCCCGCAGGGCCGGCTCGAGCCGCAAGGCAGCGGAGCGGCGCAGCCAGCGGTGCATCCCCACGTTGTGGAACGCCGCGAGCAGGTCGTACAGCCACATCCCGGCGCGGAGCTTCCACGCGGGGAGGCGCTCCCCGCGATAGGCGGGGAACAGGAAAGGAAGGGGGTGGACGAGGTGCGGCGCGATCCCCAACAGGACCCGGCGCTCGCGACTCGCCTCGATCACGAGCCGGAACTCGCGCTGCTCCAGGTAGCGGATGCCGCCATGGATCAGGCGCGACGAGCGTGACGACGTGCCGCCCGCGAGGTCTCCCTTGTCCACGACCGCGGTGCGGAAGCCGCGGAGTGCCGCGTCGCGGGCGATGCCCGCGCCCGTGATCCCGCCTCCGATGACGAGCACGTCGACGGGATCGGCCGCCATCGATTCGAGGGCCGCGGCGCGTGTCCGATGAGAAAAAGGCGTCTCGATCGTCGACCGTTCTCCGCCTTGGCCGGGCGGTCGGCCCGGGGTAGGTTTCGTGCGAACATGTCGCCGGGCTGAAGCCCGGGCTCGACGGAGGAGAATGTAATGCCGGTTGGAAACGGACGGCGCGTCGCGGTGGTCGCCGGCTGCCGCACGCCGTTCTGTCGGTCGGGGACGGCGCTGAAAGGCGCCCGGGCCGTGGACCTGGCCCGGTTTGTGGCGCGCGAGCTGCTCGAGCGGACGAACCTGAACGGCGCCGACGTGAATGCCGTCATTTTCGGGCAGGTGGTCCCGTCGGCCCTGGTGCCCAACGTCGCCCGCGAAGTGAGCCTCCTGCCGCAGTTCCCCAAGGAGATCCCGGCCTACTCCCTGAACCGCGCCTGCGCGTCCTCCGGGCAGGCCGTCGCCAACGGCCACGACGAGATTCTGCTCGGCAGCGCCGATGTCGTGCTCGCGGGGGGCGTCGAGTCGCTCTCCGACATCCCGATCCTCGCCTCCCGCCGTCTCGCCGACATCCTGGTCGACGCGAGCAAGGCCAAGTCCCTGGGGGCACGGCTGCGGACGCTCAGCCGGATTCGACCCCGTGACCTGATTCCCGTTTCTCCCGCCATCGCCGAGCCGTCGACCGGTGAGTCGATGGGCCAGTCCGCTGAGAAAATGGCCAAGGAGAACCGCATTTCGCGCGACGCGCAGGACCGGTGGGCGCTCCGCAGCCATGAGCTCGCCGCCCGGGGAACGGACGACGGTCGTATCCTGGCCGAGATCGCCCCCTGGTTTCCTGGGGGCGCCGGCGAGGCGGTGCTCACCGCGGATAACGGCATCCGCCGGGATACGTCGCTCGAGCAGATGGCCAACCTCAAGCCCGTGTTCGACCGCCGCTACGGCAGCGTCACTGCGGCGAACGCGTCCCCGTTGACCGATGGGGCCGCTGCGGTGTTGCTCATGAGCGATGCCGCGGCGCGGGCGCTCGGCTACACGCCGCTCGCCTTCATCCGCTCCTACGCCGTCGCCGCGGTCGACCCGGGGTGGCAGCTGCTGCAGGCACCGATCTTCGCTGTCCCCAAGGCGCTCGAGCGTGCGGGCATCGAGTGGAAGGAGCTCGGCGTGATCGAGGTCCACGAGGCGTTCGCGGCGCAGGTGCTGTCGAACATGCAGGGCTGGGCGGCGAAGGGCTGGGAGATCGACGAGGATATCATCAACGTGATGGGCGGCTCGATCGCGATCGGCCATCCATTTGGGGCGACGGGCGCCCGGCTCGTCACCACGCTCGCCAATGAGATGGTCCGCCGCAACGTCCAGTTCGGCCTGCTGTCGATCTGCGCGCAGGGCGGGATGGGATTCGCCATGGTGCTGGAGCGGCGTTGATGGCTCCACCCGCTGGCGCCGCGCTCACCTGGGAGCTCGCCCGCGACGGCGGCGTCGCCATCGTCACCTTCGATCTCAAGGGCGAGCCGGTCAACAAGATCTCGCGCGCCGTCAAGCAGGAGGTGCTCGCGACCTTTGAGGCCCTCGAGCAGGATGCGTCGGTCAAGGCGGTGGCGTTTTTCTCCGGCAAGCCCGACAGCTTCATCGCGGGCGCCGACATCGAGGAGTTCGTCCGGCTGACCACGGCTGCGGAAGCCGAGCGACTCTCGGCTGAGGGGCAGGAGCTGCTCGAGCGAGTGGCTCGCTTCCCCAAGCCGGTCGCCGTCGGGATCCACGGTGCGTGCCTCGGGGGAGGACTGGAGTTCGCGCTCGCCTGCGGCTACCGGGTCGCGTCGGATCATCCCAGGACGCAGCTCGGCCTCCCGGAAATCCAGCTCGGCATTCTCCCCGGGGCTGGCGGCTGCCAGCGGCTGCCGCGACTGATCGGCGCCCGGGCGGCGCTCGACATCATCCTCGCTGGCAAGGTCGAGCGGGCCCAGAAGGCGTTTCGCTTGGGGATCGTTGATGAGCTGGTGCATCCCGCCATCCTCAAGGACGTCACGATCGCGGCGGCGCAACGGATGGCGGGCGGCTGGCGTCCCCGGCGCAAGCGCCAGGGCGGCTTCGCCGGGTGGCTGCTCGACGGCAACCCGTTCGGGCGGCGCGTGGTGTTCCGCGCGGCCCGTAAGCTCACGCTCGCGCAGACGCGCGGCAATTACCCCGCCCCACTCGCGGCGCTCGACGCGGTGGAGCACGGACTGAAGCGCGGTCTGGCAGAAGGCTTGAAGCGGGAGGCGCAGCTATTCGGGCAGCTCGCCGTCAGCGACGTCTCGCGCAAGCTGGTCCAGATCTTCTTCGCCACGACCGCTCTCAAGAAGGACTTCGGGATTCCGAACCCACCGGCCCCCGTCGAGGTGCACCGCCTCGGGGTCGTGGGCGCCGGGTTCATGGGGTCGGGGATCGCGGGCACCGCCGTCGTCCAGGCCGGCGTGGATGCACGCCTCAAGGATGCCGATCTCCCGCGCGTAGCGAAGGGACTCGCGGCCGCACGGGAGATCCTGGACGATCGACTCAAGCGGCGCCGCATCACGAAGTACGAGCACGCGAGGCTCGTCGCGCTGCTCTCGGGGAGCGACCGCTACACCGGGTTCGGCCGCGCCGAGCTCGTGATCGAGGCCGTGTTCGAGGATCTGCAGGTGAAGCAGCAGGTCCTGCGCGAAGTCGAGGAGGCGACCCCCGCCGATACGGTGCTCGCGTCGAACACGTCGACCATCCCCATCCATCGGATCGCCGAGGCAGCGACTCGACCCGAACTGGTGATCGGGATGCACTTCTTTTCGCCCGTGGCCCGGATGCCGCTGCTCGAGGTCATCCCATCGGAGCGCACGGCACCGGAGGTGGTGAGCACTGCGGTCGCATTCGGCCGGCGCATGGGCAAGACCGCGATCGTGGTGAGCGACAGCCCCGGCTTCTGGATCAACCGGATTCTCACGCCCTACATGAATGAAGCGGGCCACCTGCTCGTGGAAGGCGTCGCGATCGAGGAGATCGACCGCCTGATGGTGGAGTTCGGGTTTCCCGTCGGCCCCATCACGCTGCTCGACGAGGTGGGGATGGACGTTGGGGAGAAGGTGGTGGGCGTGATGCATGAGGCGTTCGGCGAGAGACTGGCGCCGGTGCCGGCGTTCGCCGCGATGGTGAAGAACGGCCGGCTCGGCCGCAAGGCGGGGAAGGGGTTCTACACATACGTCGGCGCCAAGAAGGGGAGCGTCGACCCGGCGGTGTACGAGCTCCTCGGCGCTCATCCCAACGGCGGCCCGCGGTCGGCGGAGATCATCCAGCGGCTCGTGCTCGTGATGCTGAACGAAGCCGCCCGCGCAGTCGGGGAGGGCATCGTCCGCACGCCGCGCGACGGCGATGTCGGCGCCGTTTTCGGATTCGGCTTCCCCCCGTTTCGCGGTGGCCCGCTGCGCCACGCCGACGACCTCGGCGCCGCGCGGGTCGTCGGCGAGCTCGAGCGGCTGGCCGAGCGCTATGGTGCGCGCTTCGCCCCGAGCGACGCGCTGCGCGACCAGGCGCGGCGCAACGCGAAATTCTATCCCTGACGCCTGACACCCGACACTCCGCACCTGATGTTCCGCACCGGTCTCCTGTGGCTCAGCGAGCAACCACGCATCTTCCAGTTCGTCCGCGGCAACAGCTTGGCCCGCCGCTTCGCCGCGCGCTTCGTGGCGGGCGAGACGGTAGACTCAGGGGTAGCCGCCCTCAAGGACCTGAACGCCGCCGGCATCACGGCGAGCCTCGACGTGCTCGGCGAATCGGTGCACAACGCCACCGAGGCGCACGCCGCGCGCGACACCTATCTCGAAACCCTCGACCGGATCGGCGCCGGGCGGGCGGACGCCAACGTCTCGGTCAAACTCACGCAGATGGGCCTCGACATCGACGAGGCGCTGTGCGTCGAGAATATGCGGGCCATCATCGCCCGTGCCAAAGCGCTCGACTCCTTCGTACGCATCGACATGGAGCAATCCGACTACACCGAGCGCACGCTGCAGCTGTTCACGCACACGCTGCACTCCGAGTTCGGCAACACCGTCGGGGTGGTGTTGCAATCCTACCTGCGGCGCACCGAGCAGGACGTGGACCAGATGATCGCGCTCGAGGCGCGCGTACGGTTGTGCAAGGGGGCGTACCAGGAGCCGGCTACCGTCGCGTTCCCCGACAAACGCGATGTGGATGCAACCTACGTGCGTTGCATGGAGCGGCTCATGCTCCGGGGCAATTACCCCGGCATCGCGACCCACGATGCCCGCATCATCGATCACGCCAAGACGTTCGCGCGCGACAAGGGCATCCTGCCCGCACGGTTCGAGTTTCAGATGCTCTACGGCGTGCGGCGCGACCTGCAGCTCAGGCTGCGGCGCGCCGGCTACAACGTTCGTGTCTACGTGCCCTTCGGCACGCAATGGTATCCCTATCTCATGCGTCGGCTCGCCGAGCGGCCGGCGAACGTGGCGTTCCTGCTCGGCAACGTCGTCCGGGAGTCGTTACGGTGGAGCTGACGGACGACACCCTGGGTGGCTACCAGCGGGTGCACGAGCGGGCGCCCGCGTTCGGCGGCAGCGACGGCCACGCCTACTCCGTGGGGACGTTCGTGGACGACGCCCCGAACCCGCAGCACCGCTACGGTGCGGCGCTCCTGTTCGTGCGCTGGTCCGACGCGGGGGACCGCCCCGTCGGGCACCTCGAGACGGACTATCTGTTTTGGGCCGCGACGCCGGCAGAAGCGCTCGCCCCGCTCCTCACGCTTGCCCTGCCGGACGTGAAGCGGCATCTCGAAGACTGCATTGCGCGGCAAGGCGGGAACGGGGAGGAGGGACGCGGGTGATCACCACTGGCGTCGTGCTCGAGCGCACCGGCTCGGCCTATCGCGTCCACACGGACGGGGGCGAGGTGCTCGCCGAGCTGCGCGGCAAGCTCAAGCATCGGGACGGCGACCGGGTGGTGGCCGGAGACGTGGTGGAGCTCGACGTGCAGGCCGGCGGGCACGCCACGATCGCCGCCGTGCGGCCGCGCAAGAGCGTCCTTGCACGCCGCGCGGCCGGCGAGCGCAGCCCGCGGGCGCAACCGATCGCCGCGAACGTCGATCAGGTCGTAGTCGTCGCGTCGGCCCGAAGCCCCGAGCCGAGTCCCCGCATGCTCGATCGGTTCCTCGTCATCGCGGCCGCGAACCGCATCCCCGCCGTCGTCGTCCTCAACAAGATCGAGCTCGATCGGGCCGCGCTCGACCTCCTGATGACGCGGTACGGCCCGGCCGGGTACCAGGTGCTCGCGACCTCGGTGAAGGAAGGGGAGGGCCTGGTCGCGCTGCGCGACCTGCTGCGGGGGCGGGAGTCGGTGCTCGCCGGCCAATCGGGGGTGGGAAAGTCGAGCCTCCTGAACGCGCTGGACCCCGGGCTGAACCTCCGTATCGGCGAGATCAGCGCGAAGTGGGACACCGGCAAGCATACGACCCGCGCCGCCCTGCTCGTGCCGCTCGTGGCCGGGGGCTACGTCGTCGACACGCCGGGGTTGCGGGAGATGGGGACGTGGGGGATCGATCCCGAGCTCCTGGGCGCGTGCTTTCCGGAGTTCCGCCCCTTCCTCGATCAGTGTCGCTTCGACAACTGCCGGCACCTCACCGAGCCGGCGTGCGCGGTCCGACAGGCGGCGGAGCAGGGCGCGTTCGAGCCGGATCGCCTCGTGTCCTACCAGCACATCTACAAGGAGGTCAGCGTGCCTTCTTGGTCCAGCGAGCGTCGTCGCGGGAGGTGACCTTGTGCATCATCCGCGCGAACGCGTCGTCCAGGTCGATCGCTTGTGAGTTTGCGAGGCAGATGACCACGAACAGGATGTCGGCGAGCTCCATGGCCACGGACCCCTCGACCTCCTCCGGCTTCTTCGTTTTCTCTCCGAACCGGTGGTTCAGCTCGCGCGCCAGCTCGCCCACCTCCTCCGCGAGTCGCGCGAGGTTCGTGAGCGGCGGGAAGTATCCTTCCTTATATTGGCCGATCCAGCGATCGACCGTCTGTTGGGCTTCGCGCAGAGACACGGGAGGCTCCGGGCAATCGTGAAGGCCGAGCTGCCACCGCTCGTCGCGCCGTTCCGCGGCGAGCGTTATGCTGCCAGGGAGCGCTTGAGCGCGCTCCTCGCTCCCCCGTACGACGTCATCTCTCGGGAGGATCGCGTGCGGTATGCGGCGCGCGATCCCCACAATATCGTGCATCTCATTCTGCCGGAAGCGCCGGCGGGCGGTGATCGCTACGCGCACGCCGCTGGGCTGCTGGCGGCGTGGCGCGCGACGGGCGTGCTGCGGCCGGACCCAGGGGAGTCGGTGTACGTCGTGGCCCAGGATTACGCACTCCCCTCCGGAGAGCGGCGTACCCGGATCGGGATGCTGGCCGCCGTGCGCGCCGAGCCGTTCGCCGCGCGCCGCGTGCGGCCGCATGAGCACACCCACTCCGCCCCGAAGGCCGATCGGCTGGCGCTGCTCCGGGCGACGGGGGCGAACCTCGAGTCCATCCTGCTGCTCGCGCCCGACCCGGACCGGGCCTTGGCGCAGGCCCTGGCGAAAGCCACGTCCGGGGCGCCCTCGGCGCGCGCCGAGCTCGACGACGTCACGATCCGCCAATGGCTCGTGTCCGGCGCTCCGGGAGCGGAGCTCGCCGCGCTGGCGGGCCGGGCCCAGTTGTACATCGCCGACGGGCATCACCGCTATGAGACCGCGGCCGCGTACGCCCAGGAGCACCCCGCGGCCGACCGTGTGCTGTCGTTTATCGTGTCGGCGGCAGATCCCGGGCTCACGATCCTCCCCACGCATCGGATTGTGTTCGGCGCCAGCCGCGACGCGGCGAAGCTGGTCGCAGCTTGGCGCGAGTGGTTCGACGCGGGTCGGGTGGCGCCCTGCATGGACCGGATCGAGCGACTGGCCGAGCTCGGCCGCGATCGGACGGCGTGCATCGTCGCACTCCCCGATGCGTATGATGTCACCTTGGTGCTCAGGCCGACCGCAACGCTGGACGCAGTCCCGGGACTGGGCCGGACCCCCGCGGTCCGCGCGCTCGACGTGGCGCGGATTGAGGCGCTCGTGGTGCAGCCGATCCTCGGCGCAGGGACCGCCACGCCGTCCCTCTCCTACACGCCCGACCCCCACGCGGCCTTCGATGCGGTGCGGAGTGGCCGGGCCGCGGCAGCGGTCCTCCTCAATCCCACCAAGGTCGAGCATGTATTCGCGGTGGCGGACGCCGGGGACGTCATGCCGCCCAAGTCGACGTACTTTGTGCCGAAGGTGCCGAGTGGATTGGTGATGCGGGCCGTCTAAGCATTGTCGCCCGTCGCCTTTATATTGTCTCGCCATGCCCCCCCGCCCCCGCGACCGCGTGCTCGCCAATCTCGAATCCATCTACCGCGAGGCCTACGATCGCGCCAAGGCCGCGAGCGACCAGGCGCGCATGGCCGACCTCGACGCCGCCTACCAGCGCGAGCAGCTGCTGCTCGAGGTGCTGCTCGACATCCGCGATGCGCTCGGGTCGCCGCCGGTGTCCGCGGCGCCCGGAACCGAGCGAGCCACGGGGCCGGACCCGATCACCGCACTCGAGACCATCCGCCGCATCACCAGACTGCGCTGAGGGACCGCATGCACCGACGCCTGCTCGTGGGACTCTGCTGCCTGACGATCGCTGCCTGCGCCCCCAAGGCTGACGTCATCATCATGGGCGGGATGGTCTGGACCGGCCTCTCGACCGGGGCACCGCAACCCGGCGCCGTGGCCATCGCCGGAGGCAAGATCCTCGCGATCGACGACGACCGGCGCATCGCGCGCTACCTCGGCCCCAAGACCGAGCGGCTGCAGGCGAACGGCGGGCTGGTGTTGCCCGGCTTCACCGACGGCCACACCCATTTTGTCGACGGGGGGTTCCAGCTCGCGTCGGTGGATCTCAGGAGCGCCGCGACCCCCACCGAGTTCATCCGGCGCATCAAGCAATACGCCCAGACCCTGAAGCCGGGCGACTGGATCACCGGCGGTGATTGGGACCACACGCTGTGGCCCGGCCAGCCGCTCCCCCGGCACGAGTGGATCGACTCGGTCACGCGGAACAATCCAGCCTTCCTGAGTCGGGTGGATGGGCACGAGGCCCTCGCCAATGTCGCTGCGCTGCGGGCGGCAGGCGTAACAAAGGAGACACCCACGCCTCCCGGCGGCGAGATCCTGCGCGACCCGAAGACGGGAGCGCCTCTCGGGATCTTCAAAGATCGGGCGCTGGATGTGATCGGCCGGGCAGTCCCCGAGCCGTCGTCCGCGCAGCGCGATTCGGCCCTCGCCCGCGCGCTCACCGCCGCCGCGTCCCTCGGCGTCACCGCGACGGCCCACATGTCCGCGTCATGGGCGGATCTCGCGAGCTACCGGCGCCTGGAGCGGGCAGGTCGGCTCACCGTGCGAGCCGCGCTCTACCTCCCGCTCGAGTCCTGGCGCGACGTCGCCGACACGGTCGGTCGCGTCGGGCGGGGCGACACGTGGCTGAAGATCGGGGGACTCAAGGGCTACATGGACGGCTCGGCGGGATCCCGCACCGCGTACTTCTTCGAGCCCTACAGCGATTCCGCGGGTTACTCCGGGCTGCTGCAACACCCGGAGGCGGACATGCGCCGCTGGATCGGCGGCGCCGATTCCGCGGGACTCCAGATCGCCGTCCACGCGATCGGCGACCGTGCCAACGCCATTCTCCTATCGATCTACGACAGCGTCGCGCGGTCGCACGGCCCGCGTGACAGGCGCTTCCGGATCGAGCACGCCCAGCACCTCCGCCCCCAGGACATCCCGTTGTTCGGGAGCCTGGGCGTGATCGCCTCGATGCAGCCCTATCACGCCATCGACGACGGCCGCTGGGTTGAGCAGCGCATCGGGCCAGTGCGCATCAAAACGACCTACGCGTTCCGCACGCTGCTCGACACCGGAGGACGCCTCGCGTTCGGCTCCGACTGGACCGTCGCGCCGCTCGACCCGATCCTCGGCGTCTACGCCGCCGTGACGCGCCGCACGCTCGACGGCAAGAACCCCGACGGATGGGTGCCGGAACAGAAGACGACGCTGGGAGAGGCGCTGCACGCGTATACGGCGGGCAACGCCTACGCGACGTTCGATGAAGGCACGCGGGGCACGCTCGCCCAGGGCCACGCGGCGGACATCGTGGTGCTCGACCACAATCTGTTCGCCATGCCGCCCGATTCGCTCGACCGGGCGCGCGTGCGCTATACGCTCGTCGGCGGAAGGGTGGTCTACCGGCGTTAGCGGGAGTACTGCACCGCCGCGTCCTGGGCGGTGAGGGCTTTGCCTGCTTCGTGCTCCACCCCCGCCTCGACGACCTCCCCCAAGACCAATGTGTGGTCTCCACTCGGGAGGGTTGCGACGACGCGACACTCCACCCAGCCGAGAGCGTCGGCGAGGACCGGGGCGCCCGAGACGGGCGCGGGCTTCGTCTTGATGCCCTTGAGCTTCTGCGGCACGCCAGCCGCTGCTCGGCCCAGCTTCCCCGCCAGCTCGCGTTGCCCCTCGTGTAACACGTTGATGGCGAAGTGATGGGCGTCGCGGATCATGCCGATCGTCTTCGACGTGTTCTCGACCGCCACGACCACCATCGGGGGATCGAACGACGCCTGGCTGGCCCAGCTGGCCGTCATACCGTGCTCCTCGCCCTCGTGCTTGACGGTCAGGGCGTACACGCCGTACCCGAACTGCCGAAGGACCGTTTGTGTCGCGGCTTCAGTCATGGCGGGAATATGGGCCCGAGAGTGCGTAGCACGCCAACTGGCACCCGGACTCGATGCTCGCCGCGCGCATCGGGCGCAAGCTCGCGTTCCGGGAGCTTTTGAGTGGGCCGAAGTAGACCTATCTTTGTCCCATGGCGACGCGCGCTCAACCCCGGCCCCGGGCCGCCAAGGCCCTGTCCAAGGCCGACTTGCTGGACATGTATCGGCTGATGCTGCTGTCGCGGCGCATTGACGACAAGGAGATCCAGCTCAAGCGGCAGAACAAGATCTTTTTCCAGATTTCGGGCGCGGGCCACGAAGCCGTGCTGGTCGCCGCCGGCAAAGTCCTGCGTCCCGCCTACGACTGGTTCTATCCCTACTATCGCGACCGCGCCCTGTGCCTCGCCCTCGGCATGACGCCCACCGAGATGCTCTTGGCCGCGGTCGGGGCGGCCGAGGACCCCAGCTCCGGGGGCCGCCAGATGCCCTCGCATTGGGGCCACAAGGCGCTGAACATCGTGAGCCAGTCGAGCCCGACCGGCACACAGCTCCTGCAGGCCGTGGGTTGCGCCGAGGCATGGCTGCGCTACCAGCGCATCGACGCCATCGCCGACAAGCCGATCCGGGGCGACGAGCTCGTGTACGTGTCGGCGGGGGACGGCACGACGAGCGAAGGAGAGTTCTGGGAGGCGCTCAACACCGCCACCAACCTGAAGCTGCCGGTGCTGTTCCTGATCGAGGACAACGGTTACGCGATTTCCGTGCCGGTGGAAGTCCAGACGGCGGGGGGCTCGGTCTCGAAGCTCGTGCGCAATTTTCCCGACCTGCTGGTCGCAGAGGTGGACGGCTGCGATCCGGTCGCGTCGTACGAGGTGCTGCTGCACGCGTCGGAGTACGCCCGCCAACGCAAGGGCCCCGCCCTGGTGCATGCCCACGTGATCCGACCCTACTCGCACTCCCTCTCGGACGACGAGGTGCTGTACAAGCCGCCCAAGGAGCGGGAGGAGGAAGCGCGTCACGATTGCCTCGTGCGATTCCCCAAGCGGCTGATCGCCGAGGGCGTCGCCACCGAGAGCGAGATCGAGGCCGTGCAGCGTCAGGTGGAGGACGAGGTGACCGTCGCGGCTGACATGGCGCTGGCATCACCCCAGCCGCAGCCGGAGACGGCGCTCCTGTACGTGTATTCGCCCGACGTGGATCCCAGGTCGGAGCAGTTCGACACGGAGGACGACCCCCAGTTCGTGGGTGATCCCACCACCATGGTGGACCTCCTGAACGCGTGCATGAAGGACGAAATGGCGCGCGACCCGCGCATCCTGGTCTTCGGTCAGGACGTGGCCGACGTGAGCCGGCAGCAGTACCTGGAGCAGGTGAAGGGCAAGGGCGGCGTCTTCAGGGTCACCTGGGGGCTCCAGCGGCAGTTCGGGAGCGACCGCGTCTACAACTCGCCGCTCGCCGAGGCGAACATCGTGGGCCGCGCCATCGGCCTCGCCACCCGCGGCTTGAAGCCGGTCGTCGAGATCCAGTTCTTCGACTACATCTGGCCCGCTTATCATCAGCTCCGCAACGAGCTCGCCACTCTGCGCTGGCGGTCGAGCAACGCGTTCTCGAGTCCGGTGGTGGTGCGCGTCACCTACGGCGGCTACCTGAAGGGCGGCTCGATCTACCATTCCCAAACCGGCGCCGTGGTCTTCACGTCCATTCCCGGACTCCGCGTCATCTGTCCCAGTACCGCGTTGGACGCCAACGGCCTGTTGCGCACGGCGATCCGGTGCGACGACCCCGTGCTCTTCCTGGAGCACAAGCACCTCTACCGACAGACGTACAACAAGGCGCCGAATCCGGGACCCAACTTCATGATCCCGTTCGGCAAGGCGAAGGTCGTGCGCGAGGGCCGGCACCTGACGGTGGTGGCGTACGGCGCCGTCGTGCAGCGCTCGCTCGTCGCGGCGAAGGAGCTGGAGGAGCGTGACGGGGTGAGCGTCGAAGTGATCGACCTGCGCAGTCTCTCACCCGTGGACTGGGCGACGATTGCGACGTCGGTCGAGAAGACCAACAAGGTGCTGGTCGCGTACGAAGATTGCCTCTCATGGGGCTACGGTGCCGAGATCGCCGCGCGCATCGCGGACGAGTGCTTCCCCTGGCTCGACGCGCCGGTGAAACGCGTCGCCTCGGCCGACACGTTCGTCGGGTACGCGCCCGGGCTCGAGGATTTCATCCTGCCGCAAGTGGAGGATCTCGCGCGGGCCATGCGCGACCTGCATGCGTTCTAGCGCAGCTCGCGCATACAGCCTCCTGTTCTTCTTGTCCGGGGCCACGGGGCTCGTGTACGAACTCCTGTGGGTCCGGGTCCTCTACCAGACGTTCGGCTCCACCATCCAATCGGTGACGACGGTCGTGGCCGCGTACATGGGTGGCTTGGGCCTCGGCGCCTGGCTGCTGGGCCGTCGAGCCGATCACCATCCTCGACCGGCGGCGCTCTACGGTCGACTCGAGATCGCGATCGCGGCGTTCGGCCTCGCGTCCCCGCTCCTGCTCTCCGTCGTGCATCGCGCGTACGTCCTGACGGCGACGGCACTCGATCTCACCGGCGGTCCCAGTGTCGCGCTGCGGTTCGGGTTGGCCGCCCTCGTCCTCCTGATCCCGACCACGCTCATGGGCGGCACCCTCCCGGTCTTGACCCGCGCGTTCATGGGTGCCGAGCGCGACCGCCTCCGGCCGTCGCTCGGCTGGCTGTACGGTCTTAACACGCTTGGCGCCGTGGCCGGCACGGCGCTCGCGGGGTTTGTCCTCATCGAGCACGTGGGGATCCGCGTGTCGCTCTGGGGCACGGCGGCGGTGAACCTGGCGCTCGGCGCCGCGGCGCTGGCGCTCGCGCGGCCGCTCGACCCGAACCCGGCCCCCTCACCCACCGCCGCCTGGCCGGCTCCGCACGCCGCGGGAACACGGCAGGATGGCGCGCGGCGCGTCGCCCTCGTGCTACTGGCGCTGACCGCGTTCGCCTCGTTGCTCGATGAAATCGCGTGGACGCGCGTGCTCGTGATGATCGTGGGAGGATCGACGTATGCCTTCACCCTCGTGTTGTTGATGTTCCTGCTCGGGATCGGGCTCGGCAGCGCGCTCGTGGCGCGGCGCAGCCAGTCGCTTTCGGTCTCCGCAGCGTACGCGGCGCTCGCGCAGGGGCTCACCGGCGCGGGGGCGGCCTTGCTGCTCGTCTTTTTTGGTGCGCTGCCGGTCTACATGCTCGCCGTGTTCCAGCACCCGGGGTGGGGAGCCGGCACGCGACTCGCGTTGAGCGGCCTCGCCGTGAGCGCCGTCGTGCTCGTGCCGGCCATCGGGATGGGGCTCAGCTTTCCGCTGCTCGCCGACCTCGCCGCGCCGCGCGACGTGGCCCGCGGCGCCGACGTGGGACGGGCGTACGCGCTCAATACGCTCGGCAGTATTGCGGGGGCGGTCCTCACCGGGTTCGTGCTCGTGGTCGCGTTCGGCACCGAGAGCACCCTCCGGCTCGGACTCGTCGTCAACGGCGCCGCCGCGCTCGCCCTGGCCGCGCTCGCCGCGCGCGGCGTACCTGAAGGCTCGGCTGAGCACCGCGCGCTGCGGCCGCGTGTGGTCGGGGCTGGGGCGCTCGCGAGCGTGGCGCTCGGCGTCGCGTTCGGGGCCCCGGGCTGGAGCACGAGGCTGATCGATTTGGCACCCACGATCTACGGGCGCCAGTCGATGGATTCGGTCGCCCGGCGGGCGTTTCTCGCCCACCGCGGGGTGCGCCAGCTTGCCTTCCGGGAAGGGCGCAACGCGACCGTTAGCGTGTGGGAGGGCCTGAGCGGCCGTACGCTCCGCGTCAACGGCAAGGTGGACGCGTCGGACCAAGGCGACATGAACACGCAGATCATGCTCGGCGTCGCACCGGCCGCGGCGCGGCCCGACCCGGCGTCCGCGCTGGTGATCGGCTTCGGCAGTGGGGTCACCACCCGGGTCCTGGCGGATGTTCCAGGCATGCGGCGCGTCCGGGTGGTGGAAATCGAGCCGACGGTGCTCGAGATGAGCCGGTTCTTCGCCGCGGTGAACGACGATGTGCTCGCGCGCTCCGGCGTGTCTGTCATCGTCGACGACGCCCGAAGCGCGTTGCAGCTGCATCGCGATCGCTTCGACGTGATCGTGTCGGAGCCGTCCAATCCGTGGGTCGCCGGCGTCGCCACGTTGTACACGCCGGAGTTCTTCCGCATCGTGCGTGCGCGCCTCTCCGATGAGGGGGTCTTCTGCCAGTGGGTGCAGCTCTACCAGCTGCCGTTGCCCATCGTGGCGGGCATCGTGCGCAACCTCCGCGCCGTGTTTCCCCACGTGGAGGTCTGGTTTTCCTCGAACCTGGACCTGCTCGTGCTCGGCTCCGCCCGGCCGTTGCGCTACGACCGTGCTTGGCTGGGGCGGTTGCTTGCCCCCGCCACGGGCGTCGGCGCGCTGGGCCGCGAGTGGCTCGGGATCGACTCTGTGGGAGACTACTTCGGGCGGCGGTTGCTGGTCGAGCGCGGCGCCGCAGCCCTCGCTGCGCGGGCGACGCTCGTCCACGAGGACGACCGGCCAGAGCTGGAGTTCGTCGCGGCGCGCCGCTTCCTCGATCCGCTCTGGGATCCGTTCGTGTTCGATTCACTGATCGCCATCGGGGAGCGGGCCGGCGAGTCCCCCGGGACGACGCCGGTGCTGTTGGCGCGCGCGATGACCGCCCCGCGCGGCCCGTCCACGCAGGCCGCGATCCTCGCGGCCGCGCACCGCGCGCAGCCCGCCAATCCAGTCTGGATGGTGCGTCTCGCACGAATGCGGTTCGCGGCGGGCGACACCGCGTTCGCGGACAGCGTGATACGCGGACTGCTGGCGCGCTCGCACCACCCGGAGGCGTTGCTGTTCGCTTCGGCGCTGGCGGGGCGCCGCGGGGACGATCGCCGGCGCGCCGCCCTGCTCCGTGAGGTCGTCGCCCGCGGCGGGGACACCGCCGAAGCGGAGGCAGGTCTGGCGGCGCTCGCGGCGCGCGCGGGGCACTGGAGCGAGGCGGTCGTGGCACTGCGCCTTGCGCTTGCGGGCGGCCGTGCCACCTACCGCCACCCATTCCCCGCGGCCACGCTGCACGATCCTCTTGTCGCCCTCGCGCTCACGGGACCGCCCCGACTCGCCGATAGCGTCCTGGCCGTCGCGGCGCGTACACACCCGGGGTGGACGACGGTGTACGAGCTGCGCGGGGCCGCCGCCCTGCGGGACGGCCGCTGCGACGACGCGGCTGCTCAGTTTCTGGCGTTGGCGGACTTCGGGATCGAGGTCGCAGATGCGCCGGAGCGCCTCGTGCGCTGCCGTCGCGGCGAGACGCGTTAAGCGCCGGTCTGCTCGCCTAGCGCCTCCTTGATTTCCCCGGCCGCCGCGATCACGTGGTCCACCTCGCGCGACAGCGCGCGGGCCTGCTGCGTAGCGCGGGTGAGGTCGTCGAGAGCCACGGCGACGCCAGCGGACCGGAGCCGCAGCAGGTCGAACCGTACGTTCTGCATCGCCAACACGCACGACTCCAACTGGTCGGCGACGAGCTGGTGCCGCGTGAGCAGATCTGTGATCGCCCGGCGCTGGCGCTCGAGCAGCCCCACCTGCCGCTCCCGCTCCGCGCTGTCCCCTTGACGTTTCGTCGCGTCGATCCTCTCCTCGATGCGGGCGAGCGCGCCCTGGTCGACGCTGCCGCTCATGGCGTGCAGGGCCCGGGCCAGCTCCTCGGCCCGGTTGAGCAGCCCGTCGGCCGTCGCCACGACGTCGGGCAGCAGCTTGCGCTCCGATTTGGGAAGACGGTCCACGATCCGTAGGATTGCCTTGCGGTCGCTGCGGGCCTGCTGGACGGGCTCCGCCTGGCGGCCGAACTCATCCGTCGTCGCCCGGGGCAGTTCCACGGGGCGGCTCCCGACGGCGGCGAGCCGGGCTTCGACCGCGTCCGCCGCTGGCGGGCGGGCGAAGACGTCGCGCCACGAATAACCGGCGTGCCATAGCCGCACGTACCGCGGCACCAGCGACGTCCCCCCCCAGATCGCCGCGACGAACAGCGACCAGCTCGGGGCGTGGCTTCCCGTGGCGACGTCGATCATGAACAGCGAGCCGCACACCGAGGCCCAGGTCACGAAGCGACCGCGCAGCTCCCGCACGATCTCCGGCTCGCCACTCGGTGCGAGCGTCGGTCGGTCGCGCCGCATCCGCTCCAGCCGGCGCGCGCGGCGGTCGAGCGCGCCCCCCGGGAGCGGCGGCAGCGCGGGCGGCAGCCGCACCGCGCGCGCCGACGACGCGGCACTCGAACGGCGCGCCTGCTGCATGGTCGCGCTGCGCGCCTCGAGCGTGCGCCGCAGGGCGTCGGCGGTCGGCCAGCGATCGTCGGGATCCTTCTCGAGCGAGCGCATGACGCAGGCCGCGAGGTCCTCGGGCACGTCCGGCCGCTTGTCGGTGATGAGCGGCGCTCGCTCGGTGATGTGCTTCATCAGGATTCCGGGAACGGTCGGCGCGTGAAACGGCAGCTCCCCCACGAGCATCTGATAGCCCACCACCCCCAGACTGTAGATGTCCGAGCGCCCATCGATCTCACGATCTCCGGCGGCCTGCTCGGGGCTCATGTAGTGCGGCGTCCCGATGGCCACGCCCGTTCCGGTGAGCGTGGCCCCCCCGGTCGTCGAAGAGAGCGCCTTGGCGATCCCGAAGTCCGTCACGACCACCCGGCCGCGGCTGCCCTCGAGCAGGATGTTGTCCGGCTTCACGTCGCGGTGAATGATCCCGAGAGCGTGCGCGGCACCCAGCGCGTCCGCTGTCTCCTGCATGATGCGGCGCGCTTCGTCGGGGGCCAGCCGGCCGCGCCGCTTGAGCTTCGCGCCGAGCGACTCGCCATCCACGTAGGCCATGACGAAATAGACCAGGCCGTCCGGCGCCTCGCCGACGGAGTGGATCGGCACGATGTGCGGGTGGGACAGCCGCGCCGCGGTCTCCGCCTCGCGCAGGAAGCGCAGGCGAATTTCTTCGCGGAACCCGAGCTCGGGGGGAAGGACCTTGACCGCGACCTGGCGTTTCAACCGCTCGTCGCGCGCGGTGAAGACGACGCCCATCCCGCCCCGGCCGATCTCCCCTTCGAGAGTATACGCGCTGCCGAGTGCCTTGATCAGTCGGGTGGTGAGTGACTTATCCGCGTCGTTCATCCGGGTCCGCGTGAAGTGCGCGCGGATAGATTAGCCGCGCAGGAACGGGCATGCAACCTGCAAGTGGCTTTTGACTTACGGACTCGGCCGCCGGGATGGCGCCCGGGCCGTGGCTATTCGGCAGCGTCTGCCTTATTGACCGCCGGCCGACGGAACGTACGTGCTGCGGTGAACGTTTTGCTGGTGGCACGGACGATGCTTTACGCCCGCGGCATACGTGGCTTTCACCTTCACGCGAGTTGATGCCCATGTCTGAACGACTGACGCTCCCGGTGCTTCCGCTGCGGGAGGTCGTGCTGTTTCCGGGCGTCTCTATGCCAGTCGGCGCGGGACGCCCCACCACACTGCGCGCCATCGAAGCGGCGCTGAAGAGCGACTCCCGCCTCATCTTCGCCGTCGCGCAGCGTGAGAATGTCGAGACGGTCACTCCGGGTGTGTTGTACACGACGGGGACGATCGCCAAGATCAGCCAAATCCAGCGCGGTCTGGGCGGCGTCCAGCTGCTGCTGCACGGCGAGCACCGGGGGGCGGCGCTGCACTACAACGAGAACGGCCGCTACCTCGAGGCAGTGGTGCGCGAGGTCGAAGACCTGCCGCCCCTGAACCCCAACGATCCGGCGTTCGTGGGCCTGCACCGCGAGGCGCGCGAGCGGGCGGCCGAGTTGGGGCAGAAATCGGGCCTCCCGGAGGACGTCGTCCATCAGGTGCTCGAAGGTGTCACCGACCCCGGTGCGTTCACGGACCTGGTGGCGGGCTACCTCGAGATCGCGTCGGGGGAGCGACAGGCGCTCCTCGAGACGCTGGCGGTCGAGGACCGGCTGCGGCGGGTGCTGGTGCACGTCCAGCGCCAGATCGGCGTGCTGGATGCGCAAGAGCACATCAAGTCCCAGGTCCAGGAAGAGCTCGGCGAGCGGCAGCGCGAGATGTTCCTCCGTGAGCAGATGAAGGCGATCCGCAAGGAGCTCGGTGAGGAGAAGGACGAGGGCACTGAGGCCGAGCAGCTGCGCAAGCGGTTCGAGACGCTCGCGCTGCCCGAGGCGGCGCGGAAGGAGGTCGACCGCGAGCTGGACCGGCTGGAACGGGCCAATCGTGACTCGATGGAAGGGCAGGTGATCCGCACCTACCTCGAGACGATGGCGGAGCTGCCCTGGAATCAACGGGCGGAAGAGTCCCTCGACCTGAAGCGCGCCGCGGAGATCCTGGAGCAGGATCACTACGGACTCAAGGACGTCAAGGATCAAGTCCTCGAGTTCCTCGCGGTGCGCCAGCTGCGCCAGCTGCGCCAGCGCTCGCCGGAAGGAGCGGTCCCCGGCAATGAGGACGACAAAGAGGCGCATGGCCCGATCCTGCTGTTCGTCGGCCCGCCCGGAGTCGGTAAGACGTCGATCGCCAAGTCGATCGCGCGCGCCATGGGGCGACCCTACGTCCGGATCTCCCTGGGCGGCGCCCGCGACGAGGCCGACATTCGTGGCCACCGCCGTACCTACGTCGGGGCAATGCCCGGTCGCATCATCCAGGGCATGAAGCAGGCGGGCGCCAAGAACCCCGTGTTCCTGCTCGACGAGGTCGACAAGCTGGGCATCTCGTTCCAGGGCGACCCCGCGGCCGCACTGCTCGAGGTGCTCGATCCGGCGCAGAACGACTCGTTCACGGACCATTACCTCGGCGTCCCGTTCGATCTGTCGGAGGTGCTGTTCATCGCGACGGCGAACTTCCCGCAGAGCATTCCAGGCCCGCTGCTCGACCGCCTCGAGATGGTGACCTTCGCGGGCTACACCGAGCGCGAGAAGCTCGAGATCGCGAAGCGCTACCTGGTGCCCCGTCAGCTGCACGAGAACGGGTTGACCGCGGAGCAGCTCAGGGTCACCGATACCGCGTTGAGCGAGGTCATCACGCGCTACACGCGCGAGGCCGGAGTCCGTCAGCTCGAACGGGAGATCGGGAAACTGGGGCGTAAGGTCGCGCGCCGTATCGCAGGTGGCGACGTCGCGCACGTCAGTGTCGATGCCAAGGAGGTCGACGACCTGATCGGGCGGCCCAAGGTCCACCCCGAGCACAAGGCCGGTGAGGATCAGGTGGGCGTAGCCACCGGGATGTACTACACTCCGGTCGGCGGCGACATCATGTTCGTCGAGGCCAGCGTGATGCGCGGCAAGGGCGAGCTCGTGCTCACCGGACAACTGGGCGACGTGATGAAAGAGTCGGCCCGCGCGGCGCTCACGTACGCCAAGTCCCACGCGGACCAGCTCGGGATTTCCGAGGAAGCGTTTGCGGGGACGGACATTCACATCCACGTACCCGCGGGTGCCATTCCGAAGGACGGGCCTTCGGCCGGGGTCACTATGGCTACCGCGCTCGTGTCGGCGCTCTCCAAGCGGTCGGCCCGTCACGACCTGGCGATGACGGGGGAAGTCACGCTGCGCGGTCGAGTGCTCCCGATCGGCGGCGTCAAGGAAAAGGTGCTGGGCGCGGTGCGCGCTGGTATCCGCACCATCGTGCTCCCCAAGGAGAACGCGGCCGACCTGGCGGATCTCCCCGAGGACGTGCGCTCCTCACTCGACGTGCACCTCGTGGAAGACCTGGACGAGGTCCTGACATTGGCCCTGCGCGGTGCGCGGTTCGAGGCGGGCCACCTGGTGTTCGACGGCGAAGCTCCGATCGAGCCGAGCCTGCTCGCGAAGCACAACTGACCGTTCGAAGCGTCCAAGCCCCTGGACACCCGGGGGCTTGTGCGCTTCTGGTCACGGCCGGAACCTGCCCAACCCTTTCCCCGTACGACCTGTCTAACCGTCCGACCAGGTCACGGGGGAATCCGTCATGCCGGCTGTCGTCCTGCTCGCCATCGTCCTGCAAACCACCACGCCGCGTCCCGGTACGGGCAGTGTCGTCCCACCCCCGCCCGCCAGTGCCACGCGCGCCTCCGCCGTGCGGGCGAGCGTCGCCGTGGTGATCGACGGCCGGGATGACGACGCCGTCTGGCGCATCGCGCCGCCGATCACGCAGTTCCGTGAGTTCCAGCCGAAGGAGGACGGCGATCCCCGATTCCGCACTGAAGCCAAGGTTGCCTACGACGACCGCTACTTCTACGTGTTCATCCGAGCGTTCGACCCCCATCCCGACAGCATCCTGAAGCTGCTTGCGCGGCGGGACGTCCGCGCCGCCACGGATCAGTTGAAAATCATGGTCGACTCCTACTACGACCGGCGCTCGGGCTTCGAGTTCGCGGTGAACCCGGCCGGCGTGAAGCGGGACTACGCGATGTACAACGACGCCCAGGAGGACGACGCCTGGGACGCGGTGTGGGACGCGGGTACGCAGGTCGACTCGCTCGGCTGGACCGCCGAGTTCCGGATCCCGCTCTCGCAGCTGCGCTACGTCCCCCGGGCCACGAACACGTTCGGCTTCGCGGTGTGGCGTGACATCCAGCGCTACTCCGAGCGCGTTAGCTGGCCGGTGTACCGGGGCTCTCAGGCCGGTATCTCGTCGCAGCTCGGCGAGCTAACGGGCCTCGAGGGCCTGCCGTCACCGCGCCGGCCCGAGGTTGCACCGTACGTGGTGACGAAAAACGTGTCCGTGGCGAGCGGCGGCGCCTTTGATCGCTCTCAGAGGGTGACCGGCGGCGCCGACTTGAAGTACGGCATCACGTCGAATCTCACGCTCGACGCGACGGTCAACCCCGATTTTGGGCAGGTCGAAGCCGATCCGGCGGTACTCAACCTGACCGCGTTCGAGACGTTCTTCCAAGAGCGGCGTCCCTTCTTCGTTCAGGGAGCGGGGATCTTTCGCTTCGACGTGAATTGCAGCGCCGTCAACGATTGTAGCACGGGCGAGGGCCTGTTCTACTCGCGGCGGGTCGGGCGTGCCCCGCAGCTCGATTACGGCGACCCGAATCCCCCTTCTGCCACCACGATCTACGGCGCCGCGAAGTTGACCGGCCGCCTTCCCGGCGGCCAAACCCTGGGCGTCCTGGACGCCGTCACCGGCCGCGAGGTCGGTACGCTCGAGCGCACGATGGAGCCGACGACGAACTACGCCGTCGTGCGGGCCCAGCAAGATTTCAAGGGCGGCGAGAGCGGCGTCGGCGTCATCGTGACGACAGTCAACCGCCACCTCGACCAGTGGACCGAGGGTTCGTTGCACCGCAGCGCGTACGCGGGGGCTCTCGACTTCCGGCACCGGTTTCTGGGCCGCCGCTACCAGATCTCCGGCTCGTTCGACCTGAGCAGCGTCGCCGGGGCGCCATCGTCGATCGCCGCGACCCAGCGCGACCCGGTGCACTACTACCAGCGGCCCGGCTCCGGCGTCTTGTACGACTCGACCCGGACATCGCTCCCGGGGGACGCCGAAGAGCTCAAGTTCGGAAAAGTCGGTGGTGGGATCACTCGGTTCGAGACCGCCTACCAGCGCCGCTCCCAGGGCTTCGAGATCAACGATCTTGGCTTCTTGCGACAGGCGGACCAGCAGAGCTGGAACACGTGGTTTGCGTTTCAGTCACGGCACCCCAGCTCGTTCTATCAGACGGCGTTCTGGAACTTCAATTGGTGGCAGTACTGGACAGCGGCGGGAACGGCCGTGGAGCGCGCCGCGAACACGAACGTGCACGCCCAGCTGAACAACCGCTGGTGGGTGCACGCGGGCGTGACGGCGGGCCAGCTCGGGACCACGTTCTGCGACCGCAACTGCTCGCGCGGGGGACCACCGGTGCGGGCCGATCCCTACCTCTCTGCCTGGGCCGAGGTGGACGGAGACGGGCGCCCCGCGTTCGTGCCTAACGCGTGGTTCAACTACTGGCGGGGTGATGGGGGCCGATCTGAGAGCTTCAATGGCAACGTCCAGGTCAACTACCGCGTCGCGTCGCAGGTGAACACGTCCCTGACGCTGAGAGCCACGCACAACGTGAACGATGTGCAGCCGTTGGGACCCGACTCGACGGGGACGCACTACAGGTTCGCGCATCTGAACCAGAAAGAGGTGTCGCTCACCGGCCGGGTCGACTACACTCTCTCGCCTACCCTCACGTTCCAGGTGTATGCGCAGCCGTTTGTCAGCAAGGGCACCCTCTCGACCATGCGCGAGCTTGCCGACCCGAACGCCGCCGCACTCGACGATCGCTACAAGCCGTACGCCGCCGCCCCAGGTGGGTTCAACTTCAAGGCATTCAACTCGACCACGGTGTTACGCTGGGAGTACCGTCCAGGCTCGACCCTGTTCGTCGTGTGGACGCAGGGACGTCAGGACTTCGTCCCGGCCATGGGGCCGCGGTCCATACAAGGCGATTTCGAGGACCTGTTCGGGCTGCATCCCAACAACACGTTCCTCGTGAAAGCGTCATACTGGATCAACTGATCCTAGTGGGCAGCCACACCGTCCAGCACCAGCCTGACTGCGGCGTCCTTCCAGCGCTCGCGTAGCGCCGGCTCGTCGGCGCCGAGGGGCGCCGCGCTCGTCGCGATGAGCGATTCGAGGCCCAAATAGGCGACCATCAGCACGAGTGCCTGCGCGGCGGCCAGGTGCGGGTCGAGATCGTCGCGCACGTGGCCCCGGCCTTGGCCCTCGGCGAGTAGCACGACCAGGCGCTTGATCGCGGGCGCGAAGGGGCGTGCGTCCGAGCGACCGGCTTGCGTGAGCAGAGTCACGAGGTCGGGATGGGCGGCGAGGAAATCGAACTGCGCCGCGAGGGCGGCGCGCAGCCGCTCGAGGGGACGGTCACCCGAGACGGGAAGGCCGGCGAACGCCTGTTCCAGCTCGGCCGCACCCCGGGCGAGCACGGCGCCGAACAACCCACGCTTCGAGTGGAAGTAGTAGAACAGCAGCTGTTTGTTCACCCCAGCGCGGCGGGCGATCTGGTCCACTCGCGCGCCGTCGAACCCGCGGCGGGAGAACTCCTCGCGGGCCGCGGCGATGATCCGTAACGCTCTGGAATTGCTTAGTTTAGGCTTCAATGGGCAGTTCCTCAACCAGCTAGTTGAGGAAAGATATGTCAGCGACGCTCCAGCGCCAAGTCGCTGGGTATCCGCGGCAGCCCCTCCTTCAGAAACTTGATCACCAGACGATTCACCTCATCGGGCGCCTCTTCTTGGACCGAGTGCCCGGCGTGCTGGACCGTGAGCAGGGCGGACCGCGGGATCCCGGCCGCGAAGGTGCGCGCCAGCGGCAACGGCACCAGGCGATCCTGGTCGCCCCACAACACCAAGGTGGGAGCCGCGATGTGCTCGAGCCGCCCCTCGAGGCCGTCGAAACGGAACTGCCGCAGCACGCCCCGCAGGGCGCGGCCGTACTCCGGCTCGGCGACCGGAGCGTAATACTGATCCACGTCGGCCTCGGTCACCTTGGTCGGATCGGCATACGTGGCCTTGAGGAGGCGGGCCGTGAGCCCTCGCCCGCGGAACGCGACCACGGTGGGGCCGACCAGAGGCCAGCGGGCCACGTGGAACAGCAGCGGCTCGCGGGCGCCCAGCCCCGCCGCCCCGATCAGCACCAGCCCGCGAACGCGCTCCGGGTGGTCGATCGCAACCTCGGCTCCGACGGCCCCCCCCATCGAATGCCCGATGAAGACCGCGTCCGCGAGATGCAGTGAGTCCAATAGGGCGACGGCGAGGCGCACGTAGGACGCGTTGTCGTAGCCGGTTGGGGGCTTGCCGGAAAAGCCGAAGCCGCGGTTGTCGAACGCGATCACGCGAAATCCGGCGGCCGCGATAGGCGCGATGTTCTTGCGCCAGGCGTACATCGAGGCGCCGAGGCCGTGCAGCAGAACCACCGGGACCCCGCGGCCCGCGTCGATATAGCGGATCGGCGTTCCCTCGATCACCCGCTCGCGGGCGGTGAACGGGGTCCCCGCGGGGAACCGCTGGGCTTCGGGTATCGCCGCGGCGCGGCAGCCGCCGATGGCGCCCAGGACGAAAATGAGCCGCCTCACGCCAGGCTCCGCCACGCCGCGCGGGCGAAGGCGGTGATTGCCGGATGCGAGCTCCAGATCGCCGTGACGAGCTCGCCGCTGCCGGTGGCGAGCACCGCCTGCGCGTCGTCGATCAGCAGGACCGTGGGTGCATCCGCCGACACGGCTCCACTGACGAGCGACCCCGCCTCGGCCGGCGCCTCACCGGCGACCCGCAGCTCGAGCACCGCCCGCTCCTTGGCGCGGCGCCAGGCCGGCAGGGTCGGGCGGACGAGCTCGGCGGCCAGGACGCCCTCGGCCCGCCGTTCGGCTCGGGCGACGAGGTGCATGATCAGGTTGGCCACGGCGCGCGCGCCGGCGAGGCCGCGGGTTTCCGGCTCACCCGGGTCGCCGGCGCCTCGCAGCGCCGCGCTGAGGCGGTCCAGCGCCTCTCCCTGCTGGGCCGCGAGCTGCGCGATGAGGGCCCGGGGGTCCGCCGCCCGATATCGGGCGGGACGCCCCGGGATCCGGGTGGCGGCGGTGCGACCCGCGAGGCCTTCCAGGGCGCCGTACGTGTTGGCGCGGGCTACGCGAGTGGCGTGAGCCACCGCGTAGCCGGTGGACGGGCCCAGCCGCAGCAAAGCGGCATAGACCTGTGATTCCGTGGCCGTGAAGCCGAAAGGGGTGAGATCGATCGCGTCGTGCATATGCGTAGTAGCAAATACTACTACGCTAGCACGCTCCGATCCGCAAGAGGGCCTAGAGGACCTCGATCGGCATGCCCATGAGGCGGGCAATCAACGCCAGCCGGAACGTGACATCGGTCTGGCGTTGGGCAGGGCTCTTCCCCGGGCCTTCGAGTGGGAAGTAATGCGCGGTGAGCGGGTTCGTCGCCTTGGGCATGGCGCGAAGACTCTTGGGGCTCCAGATCCCCTGGTCGTCACACTCACTGAACAGGCGCGCCAGCACGCGGCTGGCGCTGGGAATGGCGCGCACCAGGCCGAGACGCGCCAGCAGCTCGATCCAGTAGAGCGCGAACGGCACGTCGCTCACATGGCCTTGAGCGTCGGACCGCAGGGGATCGCCGAGGATCTCGAATACCGGCTTGAGGAGCTTCTTGCCCGCGAGAATGAAGAACGCGCGGCGCGGCGCCGGGGAAGAGAGATACAGCCCCAGCCGCTCGATGAACCCCGCCCGCTCCCGCTGCACCGTGGGCAGAAACGCAAGCATTTCGATCGCGAAAATGGTCGGCGGAGCGGCCAGGGGCTCGAGCACCGTCTTCCCCTGCGACTTCTTGAACGGCTTCTCGGCGAGCTCGCTGCGTAAGTACAACGAGACATTGCTCGCGATCGTGTGCGCGGTGCCGCGCACGCGCGGATCGTCGCTGTGCCCGCCGCGCGACAGCGTGCACGCCGCCGCCTCGCGCCCCACCCGCCGCGCCCAGCGCCCCAGCCCGATGTCGGTCTTCGCGGGCTTCTGAAACTCCACCAGCAGCTCCAGCGCCCGCTGTGCGACCGCGCGGTCGGGATCGTCCGGCTCGATGCGCGACAGCAGCTGGAACAGGAATCGATCGGCGTCCCGGAACGGTCGCCCCGCCAGCGGCCACCCGAGCTCCACGAGCCGGCGGTATTGGTACACCGTGCCGGGCTCGCCCCAGCCGTGCGCCTTGGAGGCTCCCGGCGCGAGCAGGTTGCCGCCCCACAGGCCCGTCGCCTTCTGCTTGCGTACGATCGCGAGGGCCGGCTTGTATCGCAGCACCGCCTGGCGCAGCGTCTCCAGCCGCTCTGGATCGCGCGCCGCATCCGGCACGGCGTCGGCGTAGGCTCGGTACACAAGCGGCGGGCTCGCCGCCTCGACCAACCACGACAGCGGCAGCCGATGCGACGTGGGGAGTTCCAGGTGCGCGCTCCGGAGTGCGGGAAACCGCGAAGGCCAAAAGCGGGCGCAAACTTATGCCCGTCCGTGCGAATAGGCCAGAGGCTGACCGCACCCATCCCATGCGATCAGCCCATGTCATTTATCTATAGCATCTTATGGCGCCTGCAACGATTTGTACTTAGGGGCGCAACGGGCGTTCGGGCCGGTGGAATTCCGAATTCGACAACCATTGGGGCAGACCTGGCGCATTCGCCACGGCGAACGCCACGCGCAAAGCGACGCGCACCTCCTGCGCCATGCCCTGGTACGTGAACGTCGACCGGTACTCGTCCCCCGGTTGATGGTAGCGGGCTCGGTTGTACAGCTGGGCCTGCTCCCGGCCCCAGCCGGCGGGTCGGTCGACGAAATCGGTGCCGGGCTGGATCGACAGGGCCGGCACGCCTGCCTTGGCGAACGGGAAGTGGTCGGACCGGTAGAAGGCGCCTCGCGTATCGGGCTCGTGCACCACGGCCAGCGACTCGTCCCGCGCCGCCGTCTGGAAGACGGGCCCGAGGGTGGAGCGGTCGCCGCCCAGCGCGTCGATGTCGCGCGTCGTGCCACGCACGTTGGTCACGTCGAGGTTGATCACGGCCGCGGTTTGATCCAGCGGGACGAGGGGATCCCGGACGTAGGCTTCGCTGCCGAGCAGGCCGCTCTCCTCGGCGGTGGTGGCCACGAACAGCAGCGTGCGTCGGGGTCGGGGCTGGACCTGCACCGCCGCCTGGGCGGCCGCGAGCATCGCGGCGACCCCCGAGGCGTTGTCTTCGGCGCCGTTGTAGATCGAGTCGCCGTTCGCCGCCGGGCCGATCCCCTTGTGATCCCAGTGCGCCGTGACCAGCACCGCCTGGTGGGCGAGCCTCGGATCGCTTCCCGGCAGTCTGGCGACGACGTTCTCCGAGCGGACATGGCGCAGCCCGCTCGTCACGTCCACGGCGATGCGAAGTCCCGTGGCCACCGGGCGGAAATCGCCGCGCGCCGCCAAGCGGGTCAGCGAATCGAGACTCAGGCGGCTCAGAGCGAGAGCGGCCTGTGCCGCGTCGTGCGTGACCCAGGCCGCGAAGGTGATGCTCGGCGCCACCGGCCGGTCCAGCTTGAACTGCTCGACCGACCACGAGCCCCGCACGACGTCCCACCCGTACGTCGCGCTCTCGGTGGTGTGGACGAGAATCGCGCCCAGCGCCCCGCGCCGCGCGGCCTCTTCGAGCTTGTACGTCCAGCGACCGTAATAGGTCAGCGCCCGCCCGTCGAAGATGGTGGAGTCTTGCAGCCCGGGGTCGTTGACGAGCATGAGCAGCACCTTGCCCCGGACGTCGGTGTCCTTGTAGTCGTCCCATCGCCACTCCGCCGATTGCACTCCGTAACCCACGAATACCACGTCGCCGTCAGCGACGATATGGCTCTCGGGTCGCTCCGCCCACGCCACGAAATCGTCGAGATACTTGAGTGATCGGGTGGCGCCCCCCGCACCCCACACGAGCGACGGGTGCGGTGTCATGCCGACGAGCGCGACGGGCTGGTAGTACGATCCGTCGGGACCGGCGGGCTCGAGGCCCAACGCCGCGAACTGGGCCGCGATGTACCTCACGGCCAACGCACCGCCGCGCGTCGCCGGGGCGCGACCCTCCAACAGATCGTCGGCAAGGTACTTGAGGTGCGCGTCCATCGCAGCCGTACTCACCGGCGGCACCGGTCCGGCCTGGGAGGGGAGAACGGGAGCGGGTGAGCGGACGGCCCCTCGCCCGCATGCGGCGACCGCCACGGCGACGACGACGGACCGGATGACCCTGCGCATCGTGTGCGCTCCTCTGATGGGAGGTCCCAAGGAAATCCGCTTGCTCGACCTGGAGCAAGGGGTGATGTTTCGCCGATGCTCGAGGCGCTGCGCTCCCGTCGCGTGGAAAAACTGCCCGAAGAGGTGGTGTTCCGGGGTCGCGTCCTGTTCCTGGCGGAGGACGCGGGCCTCGTGCGCCGACAGCTCGAGGGCCAGGATCTCGACTGGCGTCCCGCGACCAAGCTGCGCGACAACATCTCCACCGACGAAATCACGCCCGCCTACATCTGCTACTACTACGACGAAACGCTGGGCGACTTCCCGTACCTCGGCCTCAAGTGCGGTGACGAGTTTCCCATCACGCGCGGATCCGTCAAGCGGGGTGGCTTCGTCGCCTCCGTGAGCGGCACGCGCCGGGGCAAGGGCTCCTCGCGCGAGCAGTCCCCCTATGCCGAAATGTGCGCCGGCATCAAACTGGTCATCGCGGAAAACATCGAGCGCATCTACCGCGAGAACTGCCAGAACCTGGGCGTGCTGACCACGACCGACTTCTCGATGATCGACAAAGTGCGCCGCGGCGAAGCCATCCCGCTGAGCGCGTTCACCGCGGGCGAAGGCGAGATCACCCGGGGGATCATCGAGCGCGGCGGACTCTTCAACTTCAACGTCGCCCGGCTCCAGGGGAAGGTGCTCCTCACACCCCCCACGACCCCCGCGCGCCCCATGACCCTCGGTGAGAAGATTATCGCCCGTCACTGGGTGGTCGACCCGTCGAAGGGGAAGGTCGGCGTGCCCGCCGTCAAGCCGGGGGATGAGGGGTTCGTCGTCACCGACATCCGGTTCAGTCACGAGTACGTGACCCCGATGGCGGCCATCTTCTTCGAGCAGCTCGTGGGACCGGACCAGAAAGTGCACGACCCGGGCTCGATCCTCATGTTCCGCGACCACCTCACGTTCCTGGGCGAAGCGATGACGCCCGAGCGCGTGAAGGAGGGCCTGCTCGACGTCGCGCTCGAGCTCGAGAAGAAGCAGCGCGCGTTCGCGGAGAAGCAGGGGATCAAGCTGTACGGCGAGCTCCGCTTGGGCCACCACGGCTCCGAGGCGATTTGCCATTCGAAGATCCTCGAGGGCCACGCCGAGCCGGGGATGGTGATCATCGGGAGCGACTCCCACACGCCGCACGCCGGGGCAGTGGGGTGCGTCGCCTTCGGCGTCGGCACCACGGCGATCTTCAACTCCTGGATCACTAAGGACGTCCGGCTCTCGGTCCCCGAGACGGTGCGTGTCGTGGTGCGGGGGAAGAAGCCCGACAACGTGACGGCGAAGGACTTCATGCTCGAGATCCTGCGCCACCCCTACGTGAAGAACGGCCAGGCGATCGGCAAACTGGTGGAGTACTGTGGCGATGCTGTCGCGTCGCTGTCGGTTGATGAGCGCGCCACAATGACCAACATGACGGCCGAAGTGGGCGGCTTTACCGGTTACGTCGCGCCCGATGAAAAGACCGCCGCCTACCTGATGGAGTACCGGGGGATGTCCCGCGGTGACGCGGCGCGCCTGTGTCGCGACCTCGCCAGTGATCCCGGAGCCGAGTACTGCGAGGTGATCGACATCGATGCGTCGGCGATCCGGCCGATGATCGCGCTGCCCGGCGACCCGGGGAACGGGCGGCATATCGAGGACGCGGTAGAGCGGGTGAAGGTCGACATCGCGTACGCGGGCTCGTGCACCGCCGGGAAGAAAGAGGACATGGACATGTACGCCCGCGTGCTCGAGGAAGCGGCGCAGCGCGGCGAGCGGGTGGCGCCCTGGGTGCGGTTCTTCATCCAGTGCGGGTCGCAGGACGTCAAGCGCTATTGTGCGGAGCGGGGCTACCTGGACCTGTTTCAGAAGGTCGGGGCGACCTTCCTCGAGCCGTCGTGTGGGGCGTGCATCAATGCCGGGCCGGGCGTCTCGAAGACCCGCGAAGAAGTGACGATCAGCGCGATCAACCGGAACTTTCCCGGCCGCTCCGGGCCCGGACAGCTGTATCTCGCCAATCCCTATACCGTCGCCGCGTCGGCCATCGCGGGCTACATCACCGAGTGGCAGCCTGGCATGGCGCTCGCCGAGCCTGCGGCCTGACCGTTAGCGGCCGCCGCTCGGGCTCGACGGCTCCTCGCCGCCCGGCGGCGGGGTGCTACTGCGCTTCGGCAGCAGCGATCCCCGCTGGTACACGCTGCGGGGGTTCCACAGCACCCACGACGTGATACCCAAGTCCTCCGCGGCGCGGATTTGCTCGCGGATTTCGACCGGCGTATAGCGGGGGAGCCGGCGCCCGAGGGTGAACGCCTGGAGGTACGGGCGGATACCGGCCGAGCCCGGGAGTGGGTCCGAGCGCTTTAGCGCGGCGGTCAAAGCGCTGTGCACCACGCGGTACGGCTGGCCGTTGGGCCACGCGAAGCCGAAGGCGCCGCGGTAGTAGTGGCTGGGATACACCATCGGCAGCACCACGTCGGCTACGCTCACGAAGTCTTCCCACACCTGCCCGATGCCGAGGTCGCCCGTCGCGGAGGCCGTGAGCCCGAAGATGTCGAACGTGACCGGCACGCCGAGCGGCTTCAGGCGGGTCATCAGGAGCGCCACATGCTCGCGCACAGCGTCGCGCTGGGTCTGCCCCGAGCGACGCGCCGGAAAGATCGCGGTCGCCATGCGCTCGCGCGGCTCGTCCGGAAAGCGGACGTAATCGAACTGCACCTCCTGGAATCCCATGTGCACCGCTTCCTGCGCGAGCTGGGCGGCATAGATCCACACGGAGTCGTTATAGGCGTCCACCCAGGCGATGTCGATCCGGTCGCGCCACAAGCCGCCCGTGGTGCGGTCTCTCACCGACCACTGCGGCTTGCGCTCCGCGAGCAGCGGGTCCTTCGCCACGACGAAGCGCGCGATGGTGTAAATGCCGTGCGCCGCGAGGGTGTCGAGCCGCGCCCGCGCGTCCTTCGCACGCACGCAGCGGTTGGCGCCGATCTGTTGGGCCGTCGGGACCTCCGACGGATAGAGCAGGCAGCCCGTGTCGTCTTTCACGTCGATGACAAAGGCATTGATCTCGGTTTCATCGGCCAGGCGCACGAGGTGCCACAGCTTGGGCGATCCGAACGCCCACGCGTTGACATACAGGCCCTTGACGTTGGCGGCGGGCGGCAGCAGCACCGCCTCCTGGTGGACGTAGCGGATTTCGACCGGGCGGAGCAACACCTTCACCTGATCCGCCGCCGTCGTGGTCACGACCGCGGGCGTCTGGTCGAGCGGGGGCGGGGCAGCACCATCCTGTGCAAAAAGGCCGCGACTCGTGAAGAGCGCGGCCAGCAACAGCGCGACTGCCTGCCGGACCACAGCCATAAGGGACTCCACAATAGGAATGCGGGGTCCAGGGGACAAGAGACGGGCATCACTTTACGGTACGGCCAGTTGTAAGCTGTTGAATAGCAAGGGGTAGGTGGCGATGCTTTGACCTCGGTACTGCGGGCGGAAGCCGAACAATACCACTCGGCCGGTGCCCAGCTTGACCTCCACCAGCGCTGCTCGGCCGGCCACTCGTTCCGGATGCAGCACCCACCCGGAGAGCAGCACCTTGTCGCCGTCGGCCGGATATCGCGCCACGACGCGCACCGCGCTCGAATCGAGCACGTCGAACGCGGGACCGCCTTCGTACCACGCCACGCTCTGGACGGGCATCCCGCGCGCGATGGGATCGTTCGGGTCGAGCTCGATTCGGAAGATCGATCCCGGCGCATAGAACTCGTCGTCGGCCACGCCCTCGAGCAAGTTGCGGACGGGGAGGAGCAGTTGCTCGACCGCGAAGCGGCTCGCGTCGTTCAGGGTCACCAGCGTACCGCCGTCCGACACGAACTGGCGCAGTGCCGTCACACCCTCGGGGCCGAGGCCGCCGGGGTAGGGCGCCGGATACTGACGCGGCAGCCCGTCCAGCAGCTCGTGCGGAGACTGGTCGGGCAAGACGATCACGTCGAACCTCTCCCTCAGCTTGCCCGCGCGCACCACCGAATCGACGACCGACACGTAGGGCACCTTCCACGTGTCGAACACCCAGCGCGTCCACCCTTCGTCGATCGGGGCCGCGTACGAGCGGTACAGTCCCACCCGTGGGGCGTCCGGACCGGCGAAGTCGGTCCGGCCCGGGCCCGCGGCCGGCGGCTCGACCGGGGCAGAGAGGCCGATCCGCAGCGAGTCGCGGGCGGCGACCGCGGTCACCCCCATCAGCAGGGGCAGCGTATGGGCGGTGACGTCGTAGGGTGGCAGCGGCGGGCCGCCCGGGTAGAGTCGGAGGTCGGGGTAGTGCTGCGGCTCGAGCAGCGTTTTCGCGAACCCGGCGTAGGGCTGCCGCAACACGACGACGTAGCTCCCCGCGGGGAAGCGCTGGGCGCCGAGCGCGATCGGGTGAAGGGCCGTACGAATTTCCACCTGTCCCCGGTGCAGAATGCCGAGTAGCGTGGCGAGGCCGACGGAATCCTGATGCTGCCGGGGCAGCACGTAGGCATATGGCCAACCCTTCCACCCGCGCACGGCCCGCCCTTCGACCGTCAGGAAGGTGGCGAGCCAGCGGTCGCGGTACCGCGCGGCGTTCTCGAGCAGGGCGTACGCTCCGTCGGTCTGGTAGCTCACGATGTCGCGGAGCGCCCAGCGGCCGCCCGGCCAGGGGTTGGTGAAGTTCCAGGAGCGCTCGCGCGGATTGAAGCCGCGCCCGCGCGTCGCGAGCTGGTCGAACGGGAGGTCGATGGGCGACGCGAGGCTCGCGCTCGCCGCCTCCGACAAGATGCGCACGCCGCCGTGGTAGTGCTGGTAGGCGCGGGCCGGCGTCCACGCGTCGTACACCGCGTTGACGGCGACCCCCGCCTTCCCCTGCCCGGCGAGCGCCCAAGCCATGGCGGTGCCGAGCGCGTTCACTCCATCGACCAGCAACGGATCGACGTTCGGCTCGATCGGGTCGAGGTAGGGCGGCAGAAAGAGCCGCGAGCCGTCGGTGTCCTGCTGGTGGATGTCGTGCACGATCTGGGGGTGCCACACGTTGTGGATGGAATCCACCACCAGCTGCGTCTCGACCTGCGTGAACGCGTACCAGTCGCGGTTGTTGTCGTGCCCCACGTAATGGTGGTACAGCTCGGGTGGATCGGTGCCCTCCGCCGCGGTACCGAGCGTGCGGTTGTACCAGTGGGTCACGATCGTGACGCCGTCCGGGTTGAGCGACGGAACGAGCCAGAGGATCACATTGTCGAGGATCGTCCGGGTCGCGAGGCTGGTGTCGCTCGCGAGCCGGTACGCGAGCACGGCGGGCGTCAGGTGGCCGCCGACCTCCGTTGAGTGGATCCCCGAGGTGATCAGGACGACGGCCCTCGCCTCCCGCAGCGCCTCCTCCGCATCCTTGGCCGTCTTGAAGCCGCGCGGGTCGGCGAGCCTGGCGTTGAGCTCGCGATAGCGGTCGAGGCGTCGCAGGTTCTGCGGGCTCGAAATCACGAGGGCGATCAGGGGCGCCCCGAGCGTGGTGTGACCGAGCTCGCGGTACCGCATGCGATCGCTGGCGCCGGCGAGCGCCTGGTAATAGCGGACGAGGGTTGGCCAGTCGGCGAGCTTCCGGTCGTCGCCGGGCTCGAAACCGAGCACCGACCGAGGGGTCGGGATCCGCGCCGCGGCGGCCGGGGGTCGGCGGCGCGGTTGGGCGCGCCGCGGCTGTTGCGCGGAGATCAACGCGGGTGCGGCGAGCCCCACGGCGAGCAGCAGGACGGAGGCGCGGGGGCTCATGCGGTCGGCACAGGATGAGGTATTGGCGGGTCGTGGTCCATCGGGGGACGAAAGCTACCGGGCCTGGGCCCGCAACGCGAACGGGCGGACTGTCTCGTCCGCCCGTTTCACCCGGTCGCTTGCCCGCCCGAGTCTCAGGGAAGTTTGTGCAGCTCCACCCGCCGGTTCTGCGCGCGCCCGCCGGCGGTGCTGTTGGGCGCGAGGGAGCCCGATGCGCCGTACCCCTTCGCCACCATGCGGGCCGGCGTCACGCCCTTGCGCGCGAGATAGAACCGCACGGCGATGGCGCGCGCCTGTGATAGGCGCAGGTTCCCGAACTTCGTCCCGGTGCTGTCGGTGTAGCCCGCGATCTCGATCCGGATGTCCGGGTTCGCGACCAGGGACGCCGCGACTGCGTCGAGCACGGCGTAGGAGTCGCGCGTCAGCACTGAGCGGCCGGTCTGGAAGTTCACGCCCGTGAGGATCAGTGTGGGCCGGGGGGGCGCGCCCGGCGTGGGGGCTCGCGCCGCTTCCGGCGTGAACAAGACCATGCAGCCGTTCGCGTCGACCTGGCTTCCCGGCGGCGCCGGGGGACACTTGCCGGGGGCGGCCGGCGCGGTCGGGGTCGGCGCGACCGCTTCGGCGGGCAGCGGGCAGCCGGAAGGGTCCACTTTGGTGCCGGGCGGCGTGTTGGGACACTTGTCGAGGCCGTCCGGCACACCGTCAAGATCCGCGTCGAGGGGACAGCCGTTCGGATCCACGGTGGCGCCGGCGGGCGTGTTGGGACACGTATCGACGCCGTCGGGGACGCCGTCCTTGTCCGCGTCGAGCGGACATCCTGCCGCATCGACGGCAACACCCGCGGGCGTGCCGGGACACTGGTCGGCGCCGTCCGGGACGCCGTCCGCGTCCGTGTCGACGGGACAGCCTTTCGCGTCCACCTGCCCGCCGGTCGGCGTGCTCGGGCACTGATCGACCCCGTCCGGGACGCCGTCGGTGTCGGCATCAGTGGGGCAGCCGGTCGGGTCCACATGCGCGCCCGCCGGGGTACTGGGACACCTGTCGAGCCCATCGTACACGCCGTCGTGGTCGGAATCCATAGGGCAGCCGCGCTGGTCAACGGCCGCCCCGCCAGGCGTGTTGGGGCACGCGTCCTTCTTGTCCACCACCCCGTCGTGGTCGGAATCCTTGTCCGTGGCGCCCAGGTGAAACACGGAGAGCCCGGCGGTGCCGACGTAATGCTTCGCCGTCTTCGGGCCGAACGTCGACTGCGTGTTGGGGCTGTAGACCGCGCGTCCCTCGACCCGTAGCGCGATGCGGTTGGTCAGGAACAGCCGCACGCCGGCACCGCCGTGCGCCGCATTGTCGGTGAACCGATAGGGCGCGCGCGTACCGAAGTCGAGCACGGTGTAGCCGCCGAGCACGTAGAGCATGAGACGGCTGACGTGCAGGGCGTTGACCACGAGCGAGGCGCTCGCGATCAACGGCTGGAGCGTGGTGGCCGTGCCGGTCGGCGAGACCGTGTAGTCTGGCTGGAACAGGACGTCCCCTTCCACGCCGACGACGTCGCCGATCGAGTATCCCAGCCGAACCCCGCCGCCGATCTTGCGGGCGAGCCCGAAGGTCGGGTCGTAGCGCGTGTAGGAGCCGAACGCCCCGGCTTCGAACTGACCGGCGCGCTGCGCGGCGAGGCTTCCCACGGCGAGCGCCAGCAGCGGCGCCAGCAATCCGAACCGTCTCATGTCAGCTCCTGCGCGCTCGTGCGCCTAGGGTAACTGGTGCAGCTCCACGCGCCGGTTTTGCGCGCGTCCGGCGGACGTCGCGTTGGTCGCGATCGGGCTGACCGCTCCATACCCCCTTGCGATCATGCGTCCCGGCGCGACTCCCTTGCTCCCGAGGTAGGCGCGCACGGCGTCGGCCCGCGCCTGGGACAGCCGGAGATTCGTCGTCGACGCGCCGGTATTGTCCGTGTAGCCCGCGATCTCGATGCGGATGTCCGGATTCGCGTTGAGCGACTGCGCGACGATGTCCAACACCGTAAAGGATTCGGGCTTCAGGGCCGACTTGCCGGTCTCGAAGATCACGCCGCGCAGGATGACGGGTGTTCGCTCGGGCGTGAACAGGATCGGGCAGCCGGCCGCGTCCACGCGGGTGCCCGGCGACGTGTCGGGACACTTGTCCTTGGCGTCGTCGACGCCGTCGGCGTCGGAATCCTTGAAGCGCTGGCACCCGACGTCATCCACTTCCGCCCCAGCCGGCGTGTTGGGGCACCTGTCCAGGCCGTCCGGCACGCCGTCCTTGTCCGAGTCGAGCGGGCACCCGGTCGCGTCCACGACGGCGCCGGCCGGCGTGCCTGCGCATTGGTCGACGCCGTCGACGACGCCGTCGCCGTCGGCGTCCGCGGGACAACCGTTGGCGTCCACGTGCGCGCCGGCGGGCGTGTTGGGGCAGCGGTCGAGCCCGTCGTACACGCCGTCGTGGTCGGCGTCGGTCGGGCAGCCGGTCGGGTCCACGCGCGCCCCCGGCAGCGTGGCGGCGCAGCGGTCCAGGCCGTCGTACACGCCGTCGTGGTCGGTGTCGAGGGGGCAGCCGCGCGCGTCCACCGCGGCCCCGGCCGGGGTGTCGGCGCAGGCGTCCCGCTTGTCGGGGACGCCGTCGCGGTCCGTGTCGGGCGCCGGGCTCCGGCTGCCCGTGAAGACGGACAGTCCGAGCGAGCCCACGACGTGACCGGCCCAGTCGGCGCCGGCGAATCTGGTGTTGGGCGCGTAGAAGGCGCCCACCTCGAAGCGTAGGGCGGCCCGGTCGCCGAGAAACACCCGGTCGCCGATCGCGCCGTGGACGGCGTCGTCGGTGAAGCGGTAGGGCGCGGTCGGCTCGAAATCCAGCCGTGAGTAGCCGCCGAGCAGATAGAAGAGGTTCGTGGCGCCGCCGAAATTCAGGACGAGACTCGCGCCGCCGAACGCCAGCGTGGGCGACGTGGTGCCGGTTCTGTGGTGGGGACTCTGGTAGCCGGCGTCGAGCTCCACGCTGACCACGTTACTGAAGAAATATCCGAGCCGGCCGCCGCCGCCCATCCGGTTCGCCAGGTCGAACGCGCGGTCGTAGCGGGTGAATGACCCGAACGCCCCGAGCTCGAACTGATGCGCGCGCTGTCCGTCGAGTGTGGAGATCCCGCAGGCGAGCGCCATTCCCAGCGTCGCGAGTGTCCGCACGGACCGGCTTCTCCCTCCAAGGGTCGCCCTACGGTAATAAGTCGGCCTCCGGTTAGAAACCCCGGAGGCCGTGTGGGGAGCGGATCACGCGGCTACTGCCGCCCGTTTTCCCCCTGCACGAACCGCACGGCCTTGGCGAGGTTGTCGGCGAGTCCCGTCAGCTCGCTGGCGCCGCGGGCCAGGCCTTGGATGGCCTGGAGCTGCTGCGCGGCGGCCGCGGCGACCGCTTCAGCTTCCTGCGTGGAGGCGTGGGCGCCGGCTTTGGCCTGCTCGAGCGACTGGCTGATCCTGCCCGCTTGCTCGGCGATGCCGCGCGCCATGTCCGCGACGCGCTTTCCGGCGCGCGCCGTGCCGGACGCGCTCTCGGCGATGCGGGCCAGGTCCTGCACCCAGTCGGTCGAGCTTTGCACCACATCGCCAAGGTCGCCGCGGACGCGCTCGAGCAGCTGGGCCGCCCGGTCGAGCGCCCGGCGCGTGTCCTGGGCCGACCGGCCGACGTTGCGCGCTTCGCGGCCGCTTTCTTCTGCGAGCTTGTGGACCTCGTCCGCGACCACGGCGAAGCCACGGCCGTGAGCGCCGGCGCGAGCCGCCTCGATGGTGGCGTTGAGGGCGAGCAGGTTCGTCTGGTTCGCGATGAAGCCGATCGTTTCCGAGAACTTCTCGACCTGCTCGGCCACGTCGCGCAAGCGGCGCACCTCGCGGGCGCTCTCTTCGGTCGTTGCGCCGAGATCCGTCAGACGACGCACCGCCGTCTGGGTCGCGAGACGGATCTTCTCGGTGGTCTGTTCCATCTGTGCGCCGGACTCGCGGGTCCGATCGCCGGCTGCGGCGACCTCGCTGGCGTGCTGCGTCAGCTGCGCCGCGTCGCGCGCCAGCGCGCTCACCAGGCCTGCGGCTTGGGCGGCGCCGTGGCTGGCCCGACGGGCGGACGCCGCAACTTCTTCGCTCGAGGCGTGGATCTCCTGGGTCGTGGACGTGAGCGTTTCGATGTAGGCCGTGGTGCGCTCGGACGCACCGACGACAGGCTGGACCGCGCCTTCGATCGCGAGCATCAGGGCGAGCTGCGGCGCCAGGAGGGCGAGCATGTCGCCGTCTGAGTCGCGATACATGGTGGGATCCGAGTGCCGCACGCTCCACAACCCCACGAGCTGCCCCGCATGGTAGAGCGGAACCAGCACCTCGGACCCGGGGTCTTCCCGGCCCGGGACCACCACCTGGGCGGCGGACAGGGCGCGCGCCACGAGGGGACGGCGCAGCCGCACCGCCTCGCCCGTCAGCCCGGCGTTCGCGTCGAAGCGGAACTTGCCGCGGTCGCCCGCCGCCGTATCCGCCACCAGCTCCATCTCGTTGGTCCGCGCATCGTAGCGCGCGAACCCCATCTGCTCCCACGGGACCAACCGGCGGGCGAGCTCCTGAATCCGCGGAAAGCTCTTCGCCAGACTGATGTCCCGCGCGATCGCCTGCGAGAGGCCCTGAATGAGAGTCAGCTCGTCGGCGTGCACGCCCCGGCGAATCACCGACACGCTCGCGATCGTCGCGGCGGCAAGCGCGGCGCCAACGGTGAGCAATCCGGGCATGTCCAGACTCGCGTGCGCGAGGTCGAGCCAGGCGAGCGCCAGGGCCACCGAGCTGGCGTACACCACGGCTTCCCACCGCGCCGTGAGCCTGGCGTCCACCCACGCGAGGGCGCGTCCGAGCGCCAGCTCGAGGTAGAAAGTCCCGTTGACGACGACGGGCAGCAGCACGAGGAACACAGCGAGGGGGACGAGGTTGCCCGTGACCAGCGCGCCGGCGCCGGTCGCCCCGTCCAGCCGCGCGTAGGCGAGCCCCGCCACGGCGCCGCCGGCGGTCAGGTGGGCCGCGTTGTCGAGCGCGGCGGGGGCCGGGAGGCGGCGCAGGATCAGGTCCCCGGCGACCATGGCCGCCGGGGCGACGAGGACGCCGAACGGCCAGCCGCGGTCAAGGATAGCGTACGCCGCGACACCGAGGATATACGACGAGAAGCCGTTTCCCGGGAGGGCGATACCGTAGCGGCGGGCGAGCGCCCCCGCGACGGTGAGCACCACGAACTCCTCCGCGACGTCCACGCCGAGCGGCACGCGGCCCGTCGCGAATGCCGTCGCCGCCGCCGCGGTCGCGGCGACGCCACCGAGCGTGACGAGCGCCCGTACCAGCAGGCCCGGCGACGCTTGGAGTCGGGAGAGGGAACGCATGGAGGAGCCCGGAGCAAGGTCGGCCCCTTGGCGCGGCGTGTCAAGCGCCGCTATCGTTTACCGCATGCGCGTGACGATCGAATTCTGCGTCGTTTGAAACTATGAGCCCCGGGCTGCCGGTCTGGCGGCCGAGATTCGCAAGGCCTACCCCCACGCCGACGTAAAATTGATTCAGTCGTCGGGCGGCGTGTTCGAGGTGGAGGTCGACGGGCGTCCTGTGTTCTCCAAGAAAACCGTGGGACGCCACGCCGAGCCCGGAGAAGTCGTGCAGCTGATGCAGCAAGTGGCTCCGCCCCCGTCGCGTTGAAGTCGTCTCGCGACCGCGCGCTGATCTGGGGATGAGGCTGGGAGATTGACGGACAGTCGGACAGTAGTGCCCGCCCCGAGCGACACTCCGCGCTCACCGGCACCCTCCTCTGCAACGCCCCTAAATCCTCCAAGCACGGGAGGTTGACCCCGCGTCGCCGGCTCTGGCACGGCCCTTCCAGGGAGTGTGCAGCGCCGCGGATTGACGCGAGCTCGACCGTCCCGCCGGAGTGCGGCGTGCATGAGGATGTTCCGGATGCGGCGGCTCGCGCCCTGTGCGAGTGCCTCAGGTACGGTCGCCAAGCGGGAGGCGCGCACGCACGCCTCCCGTTTTCTTTGCGCCGCCGATCGTCAGGACCTCACGGCCGCGCTGGCCCGCCGATCTATATTGCGACCGTGCGAATTTCCCGCGACCACGTCCTTCCTCCCGATCCCAACGCCTTCCTCGCCGCGGAGCCCGCCACCGGGAGGGTGGTCGTGATCGCTCCAACGCGCGCGGCGTGCGAGACGATCGAGTTGGCGATGGGCCTCGACATCGATACGTTGCTCGCCCGGGAGCACGGGGCGGACATCGAGCGCCTGGCGGCGTCGGGGCGGGGGTTTGGCATCGTGGCCGGCACCGGCACCGGCAAGACGCTCGCGATCCGGTCGATCGCCGCGACCATCCTGCAGGTGCCGCTCAAGGTCGGTGTGGTGAACCGTGAGCGCGAAGCCACACCCGATACGCCTACGTGGAACGTCGTGATCGTCACGACGGGAATCGCGCGTCGCTGGTTCGAGGACGGCCTCATCACCTCGCGGGACACGCTGGTGGTGGACGAGATTCACCAGACGTCCGCGGAGCTCGAGCTGTGCCTGGCGTTGGGCAAGCGCGCCAGCTGCCGCTTCATCTGGCTCTCGGCCACCGTCGATCCATCGTTCTACGCGCGCTACCTCGAGTCGGTCGAGGTGTTGGAGACACGGGCGTTCGATCCCGCCCGGGCGGCGGACGTGCGCGTCCTGCCGCAGCAGCCGCTCGAGTTCCTGGACGCTCGCTTCATGAAGCGCGTTCTGCGGGAGCGGCGGGGCGTGGGGGTGTTCGTCCCGACCCGGGCCGAAGTGGAGCAGATCGCGAAGGAGCTGGGCGAGCGCTGGCAGGGACTCCCGACGGCGTTCTACCACGGCGGCGAGCCGATCCGCGTGATCCGTCCATTCCTCGACGGGCAGGTGCGCCGGCCCTTCCTTCTGGCGATGACGGCGGCGGGGCAGTCCGCGCTCAACATCCGCGGTCTCGACACCGTGGTCATTTACGACGCGCGCTACACCAACGTCGTCGAGCGTGGCCGCAACGTGCTCACGCGGACCTACCTCGGTGCGAACGAGATCCTCCAGATGGCGGGCCGGGTGCACGGCCGCGTGGAGGGCGGCGAGGTCTACATCCTGAGCGACCGGGACCTGGTGTTCGAGCGGCTCGAGCCGACGCCGCCCGAATTCCAGCTCGCGGGGGATGCGGAGCGGGTGGCGATCACGTGCGCGGCGCTCGGCGTGGACGCGCGCGAGCTCGAGCTTCCCGTGCCGCTCGATCGGAAGGCGTACCGGGACGCCGTCGAGCTGCTCACCGAGCGTGGCCTGATCGAGCGCGGCCGCCTGACGCGCTACGGCCGTGAGGTCGAGGCGATGCCCGTCGAGCGGCCCTGGGGCGAGCTGCTGTGTCACGCCGATGTCGATCTGGTCACCGTGGCGGCGGTCGCGGCGAACATCGAGTCGCTGCACCGCATGACGCGGGAGGAGCGGGACCTGCGCGGGCTGATCGCGCCCGGCAGCGATCACCTCACCTCGTACAACGTGTACGCCGAGGCGGTGAACAAACACGGCTATCTCGGCGAAGTCTACGGCTTACCGCGCCACCTGTTCCGCGACAGCGTCGACCAATGGGCAGAGGGACGCGGCGTGCTGGTCAAGGCGATCGAAGACGTGGCGCTGGGGCTCGCGTCGGTGTACCGCCAGCTCGAATTGCCGCTCCCCGAGCGGCTTTCCTACGCGGGTGAGAAGACCGTCGCGGCCTTCGCCGATCTCGTGGCCAAGATCCAGCCATTCGACCTGGTCATCGACGAGGAAACGGCGAGCGGCCACGAGGCCCGCGTCAGTCGCGGCTCGGTGTGCGGCAGCTGGGGCGCGGTCGCCGGGACCCTGCGCTACTTCGCCGACCGGTTCGGCGTGCCGCGTGCCAGCATCGAGGGGACACAGCTGCCCGAGCGCGCGATCCGCCGCTATGCGCGGCGGGGGGCGCCCACCGTCGTGTTCGAGCGGCAACGGCGGCGCGAAGGCCTGATGCTGGTCCGCACGGTGAGCTACTTCGGCTTTCTGCTGGAGCGCGAGGTCGAGCCGCTCCCGAACCCGTTCCCTCCCGACGTCGCGGACGCCGCCCGCGCGGCACTGGTCCAGGCACTGCTCGCCGGGGAAACGCCCCACCCGGACCAGGGGCGACTGCGGCGGGCGCTGGAACGGTTCGGGTTCTACTGGCGTCGTTCGGGCGGGCGACTCGCGCAGGCGGCCACGGAGCACCTCACGGCTCTCCTCGGGACCCAGCTGGCCCGAGTCGGCTCGTGGGACGAGCTGATCAACGTGCGCCTGGGGCTCGACGTAGACGAGATGATCCCCGAGGCGGAGCGACACGCCTTGGAAGCCCTCCCGAGCTCGGTGCACCTGTACGGCGACCGCGTCCCGGTGGACTACGAAGTGGAGCAGGGGGTCGGTGTGGTACGGCTCCGCCTCAAAGAGGGTCAGGCCCGGCGGCTCGAGCCCCGGGACCTCCCTCCGTTCGACCGGCCGGTGCGCTTCACCGTGCTCCGGGGGAAGCGCGAGGCAGCGCGGTCGGATTCGCTGGATGACCTGCGCCGTCAGTTGAGCGGCTTGTCGCGTGGAGAGCGGCAGCGCTTGGCACGGGGCGGCCGGCGGCGGCGCCGCTGAGGGTGCTGGTGCTGCGATCGTGAGGATCGGGGCAAGGCGCTGTGACCTCCGGATGCTGTGGGGGTCTCTTGTATGTCGGTGCCGCCTGGAACTTTGACCTGGGAACTCGGCTATCCAAAGGACGTATGGCTACGAGAGAAAAAACCTCCAGTCCCCCAGCGCCGTTTACCTTCGCCCCGCTCGGCCAGGCCGTGATAGAAACGGTCAGCGAGGGCGTCGTCGTGTTCGACCCGCACGGACGGATGCTGTACGCCAACCAGCGCGCGCGCCGCACTATCGACGCACTGGGCGACGCTGCGGGTCGCCGCACCGACGACCTGCGTGAGCGGCTCGTCGCATTCGGCGGCCGGCCCCGCACCCTGAAACAGGGCTCGCTCGAGCTCGGCGAAGTGGTGTTTCTGCCCGATGGCGATCCGGGCCGCACATTGGCGGACCGTGAGCGCCAGGCGATCCTCGACACGCTCGACGTGACGCGCGGCAAGCTCGCCGAGACCGCGCGTCGGCTCGGTATCAGCCGCACCACCCTGTGGCGCCGGCTGCGGGCGTACGGGCTGCGACCCAACGGGCACGGAGGCCACGGGTCGGCGACACGCGTTTGAGGCGCCGCCGCATCCTGGCGTCGCTGTTTGACGGCCCCTAGCTTCCGCTCGGTTTCACCGTTCGGGAAGCGATGCCCGCCACGCCGTATATCATCCAAGAGTACGTCCGCTGGTCCGACGTGGACTTCGCAGGGATCATCTTCTACGGCTCGTACGTGCGCTTTTTCGAGATCGCGGAGACGGAGCTGTTTCGCGCCTGCGGGCTCGCCTATGCGCGGGTGTTCGATCGCTACGACATCTTTCTTCCCCGCAAAGCCGTCCATAGCGAGTTCTATTGGCCCGCGCGGCTCGATGACCGGCTGCGCGTCGCGGCCTACGTCGGCCGGGTCGGCACCAAGTCGATGACGCTCAACTTCGACGTGCTGCGCGACGACCCGCCGAAGCTGGGCGCCACGGGCTGGATGGTGCTCGTCTGCGTGGACCGTAAGCGGTTGCAGCCGCACCCCCTGCCTCCGGGTCTCGTCGACGCGCTCGCTCCCCACACGCTGCCGACCGCCGCCGCGCGTGCCATTCTCGGCGTCGCGCCGCCGCCCGAGCGGACGTCCTCGTGAGGCCCCGCGCGCTCGCCGCGCTCGTGCTCGCCGCACTGGGCGCGACGTGTGAGCGCGCGGCCGAGCGCGCCGGCTCGGTACGGGCCGTCGCGACCCGGCTGCCGAAGGACACGATCCGCTTCACGGCGCCAGCGCGTGCGGCCCGGTGCAGCGTCGGCACCGGGGGCGGACTCCTGCTCGAGGGATCGAGCGGCGGGAACGGGGTGCTGGTGTGGCTGCGTGCGTCTGGTCCGCTCGAGGGGGGCTCCTGGCCGCTGCTGCAGCGCGGCGATACGGTGTCCCGGCGCGGGGCGAGGGTCGGCCTCCGCTTCATGGGCGGCGACGTAGCCTACGGGGTGGCCCTGGACAGCGGCACGGTCACACTGACAGACGACAGCGGCCTGATCACGCTCGTGGTGAGCGGCGCCGGGATCTCCGTGGCGGCTGCCGGGCGTGTGGATGCCGAGGCGACGTTCGACGCTGTGCCGGTCGGCGCGGACACCGTCTCCTGTCGGCCAGCCGCGTGACGCTCCGGGTCGGCGTGATCGGGACGGGGTTCGCGCGCCGGGTGCAAATCCCGGCGCTGCGCCTCGTGCCGGGCGTAGCGGTGACCGCAATCGCGAGCGGCAGCGTGGAGCGCGCCCGCGCCGTCGCGGCGGAATTCGGCATTCCCAACGCGTTCGGGAGCGGTGAGGCGCTCGCCCGCGCTCCCGAGGTCGACCTCGTCATCGTATCCTCGACGCCCGACGCGCACGCACGCCACGCGATCGCGGGGCTCGAGGCCGGGAAGCACGTGCTGTGTGAGAAGCCGATGGCGCTCACGGCCCGTGAGGCGGAGCGGATGCTCGAGGTCGCGCAGCGGAGCGACGGGCTGGCGCGCATCGACCACGAGCTCCGCTACGAGCCGAACCGGCGCAAGGTGCGGGAGTTGATCGACGCGGGGGCGATCGGGCGCGTGCTGCACATCGAGTTCGTCCTCAAGCCGTACCTGCGGGGCGACGGTCGGCCGCAGGCGTTCGATGCCCCCTGGAGCTGGTGGTACGACGCGGCGAGAGGCGGCGGCATCCTGGGCGCCGTCGGCTCGCACCTCATCGATCTGTGCCGCTTCTGGACCGGGACGGAAGTGGTCGACGTGAGCGGCTGGACGGCGACGTTCGTTCCCGAGCGGTCCGACGAGCAGGGCGTGCGGCGACCCGTCAGCGCCGACGACTTCGCGAGCTTCGTGCTGCGGCTCGCCGGCGGCGTGGTCGCCACCGTCACGCTGTCCACGGTCGCGTCCCACGGGCCGGGGCATTTCGCCCAGGTGACCGGCAGCGGAGGCTCGCTCGTCCTGACGGGCGAAACGACGCTCGAGGTGGGCCGTCCGGGCGTGGCGCTCGAGGACGTCAGCGTGTCCGACGATCTGTGGGAACAGACGACTCCCAACAACATGTGGGCCCGCTCGTTCGTGCGGCTGATGCGGGACCTGGTCGGCGTGCTCGAGGGCCGGCCCACCGCGGGAGAGCCCGCGACGTTCCACGACGGCCTCGCGGTCCAGCGCGTGATGGACGCCGTGCGCGCCGGCCGCGGTGTGCGGTTAGATTGACCTCGTGGAGCAGACCTATTTCCGACGCGGCTTCGGACTCAAGGGACACATCGAGGGCGCTCTCGCGGCCGACTATCACAGCCGGGTCGTGGACCGCATCCGCGCCCAGGGGTACGTCCTCGCGGTCGGCGGCTTGACGTTCAGGCTGGCCCGCGAGTTCGGGTTCTGCTACGGCGTGGACCGCGCCGTCGAATACGCCTACGAGACCCGCACCAAGTTCCCCGAGCGGCGCGTCTTCCTGGTCGGCGAAATCATCCACAACCCTCACGTCAACAAGAAGCTGCAGGCCATGGGTGTCGAGTTTCTACACCGGCCGGACGGCGGCGAGTTCGACTTCAGGGCGGTCACGGCCACGGACGTCGTCATTCTCCCGGCCTTCGGCGTGACGGTGAAGGACTTCGCGCGGCTGCGCGCGATCGGCTGCGTACTGGTGGACACGACGTGCGGGTCGGTGCTCAACGTCTGGAAGCGGGTCGACTCCTACGCCAAGGACGGCTTTACGGCCGTCATCCACGGCAAGTACCATCACGAGGAGACGAAAGCCACCGCGAGCCAGGTCACGAAGTATCCGGCAGGCCGCTACCTCGTGGTGCGCGACATGAACGAAGCGCGGGAAGTTTGTGACTACGTGGAGAGAGCAGGGAGCGGGGAGCGATTCCTTGGTCTCTTCGCGGACAAGTTGTCGCCCGGGTTCGATCCGGATCGGGACCTGGTACACGTCGGCGTGGCCAACCAGACCACGATGCTGTCGGGTGAGTCGCTCGCCATCGCGGCCGAGATCAGGCGGAGCATGGCCAGCCGATACGGCGAGGCGGCTCTCCCCGAGCACTTCCGCACGTTCGATACGATCTGCTCCGCCACCCAGGACCGCCAGGACGCGGTGCTGAAGCTCATTGCCGAGCCGCTCGACCTCATGGTCGTGATCGGCGGCTACAACTCGAGCAACACGACGCACCTCGCCGCCATCTGCCAGGAGAGGGCGCCGACCTACCATATCGAGGACGCGACCTGCATCGATCCGGCGACGGGGACGATCCGCTTCCGGCCTGTCGGCGGGGAGGCGGAGGAGCGGCGGGCTGGCTGGCTCCCACCCGGTCCCGTGACGGTGGGCGTCACGGCGGGCGCCTCGACCCCCAACAACAAGATCGGAGAGACGGTGGAGCGGATCGCAACGACGCGGGGCGTGACGCTGGAGGCATTGCTCGAGTAGGTCGCCGCTTCGGGGAATCTTCGCCATATTTCTGGTATGTCGCTCTCGGGCTTCCACCCGGTCATCGAGCGCTGGTTCGGGTCGCGGTTCCGCGAGCCGACCGAGCCGCAGCGCAATGCCTGGCCCCTCATCCAGGCCGGGCGGAGCGCCCTCATCGCCGCCCCGACGGGGTCGGGCAAGACGTTCGCCGCCTTCCTCGCCAGCATAGACGGCCTGCTCCGCCAGGGTCTCGACGGGGCGCTCGCTCTTGGGACCCAGGTGGTGTACGTCTCGCCCCTCAAGGCGCTCTCCAACGACGTCCAGAAGAATCTGGCCGAGCCGCTGGCGGAGATCCGCCGCGCGCTGGAGCAGATGTGCCTGCCGGATGTGGAGATCCGCACGCTGGTGCGCACCGGCGATACGCCGAGTGCGGAGCGCCAGGAGATGGTGCGGCGGCCGCCGCATATCCTCGTCACCACCCCCGAGTCGCTCTACCTCATCCTCACCTCGGAGCGGGCGCGCGACATGCTCAAGAGCGTCCGCACGGTGATCGTGGACGAGATCCACGCGGTGGCGCGCGACAAGCGGGGCAGCCATTTGGCGCTGTCGCTCGAGCGGCTGGAGCACCTCGCCGGCCGCCGTCTCCAGCGCATCGGCCTCTCGGCCACGCAAAAGCCCATCGAAGAAATCGCCCAGTTCCTGGTCGGCGCCCATCGAGCCCCGAGCCCCGAGTCCCCAGCCCCCACCATCATCGACTCGGGCCATGCCCGCACGCGCGATCTCGCGATCGAAATCCCGTCCTCGCCGCTCGAGGCGGTGATGGCGGCCGAGGTGTGGGAGGAGATCTACGAGCGGCTGGTGCAGCTCATCGGGGAGCACCGCACGACGCTCGTGTTCGTGAACACGCGCCGGCTGGCGGAGCGGCTCACGCTCCATCTTTCCGAGCGGCTCGGTGCGGACCAGGTGACGTCGCACCACGGCAGCCTGTCCAAGGAAAAGCGACTCGATGCGGAGAGCCGGCTGAAGGAAGGTAAGCTCAAGGTGCTGGTCGCGACCGCGTCGCTCGAGCTGGGGATCGACATCGGCACCGTCGATCTGGTCTGCCAGATCGGGTCCACGCGGTCGATCGCGACGCTGCTGCAGCGCGTCGGCCGCGCGGGGCACCACCTGGGCGCCGTGCCGAAGGGCCGCCTCTTCCCATTGTCGCGGGACGAGCTGATCGAGTGCGCGGCGCTGGTGCGGGCAGCGGGAGAGGGGCAGCTCGACCGTCTGATCATCCCGGATCATCCGCTCGATATTCTGGCGCAGCAAGTGGTCGCGACGGTGGCAGGCGAGGAGTGGGAGGAGGACGCGCTGTACGAGCTGGTGCGGGGTGCGTACCCGTACCGCGACCTCTCCCGCAAGGACTTCGACGCCGTGGTGCAGATGCTCGCCGAAGGATTCACCACGCGGCGGGGGCGTCGGGGCGCGTACGTGCACTACGACGGTGTGAACCGGCGGCTGCGCGCGCGACGCGGCGCCCGGCTCGCCGCCCTCACGTCGGGCGGCGCGATTCCCGACATCGGCGACTACCGCGTCATCCTCGAGCCGACCGAGACCTTCGTCGGCACGCTCAACGAGGATTTCGCGATCGAGAGCATGCCGGGCGACATCTTCCAGCTCGGCAACCGCTCCTACCTCATCCGGAGGATCGAGTCGGGCCAGGTGCGCGTGGTCGACGCCCAGGGCCAGCCGCCTTCGATCCCCTTCTGGCTGGGTGAGGCTCCGGGCCGCACACCGGAGTTGTCCCAGGAGGTATCGCGGCTGCGACAGGACGTCGCCGATCGGCTCGGGGCCGACGTCGGGCCAGCGACCGCGTGGCTCGCGAGCGAGCTTGCCGGCCTGCCGGAGCCCGCCGCTCGCCAGATAGTCGAGTATCTCGACGCCTCGAAGAAAATCCTGGGCGTCATCCCGACGCAGCAGACGCTCGTATTGGAGCGGTTCTTCGACGAAGCGGGCGGGATGCAGCTGGTGCTGCACGCGCCGTTCGGGAGTCGGGTGAATCGCGCGTGGGGGCTCGCGCTCCGGAAGCGGTTCTGCCGGAGCTTCAACTTCGAGCTGCAAGCCGCCGCGACCGAGGACGCGATCGTTCTCTCGCTCGGGGCGCAGCACAGCTTCCCGCTCGAAGACGTGTTCCAGTACCTGAAGCCCGAGACCGCCGAGCACCTGCTGGTGCAAGCGATGCTCGACGCGCCGATGTTCGGCTCGCGCTGGCGCTGGAACGCGACGCGGGCGCTCGCGGTGCTGCGGGCGCGGGGCGGGAAGAAGGTTCCGACGCCGCTGCAACGCATGGACGCGGAGGACCTCGTCGCCGCCGTCTTCCCCGACCAGCTCGCCTGTCCCGAGAACCTCGTGGGCGACCGCGAGATCCCCGACCACCCGCTGGTGCAGCAGACCATCACCGACTGCCTGCTCGAAGCGATGGACTTCCCCGGCCTGAAGCGCGTACTCGAGGCGATGGAGGCCGGGCGGTTCCAGCTGGTAGCGCGCGACACGACGGAGCCGTCGCCGCTCGCGCACGAGGTGATCAATGCGAAGCCGTACGCGTTCCTCGACGACGCGCCGTTGGAAGAGCGCCGCACCCAGGCGGTGATCACGCGGCGCGGGCTCGACGTGAAGACCGCGGACGAGCTCGGGAAGCTCGATCAGGCGGCGATCGATCGGGTGCGGGACGAAGCGTGGCCCGATGTCGGTTCCGCCGACGAGCTTCACGATGCGTTGCTCGTGATGGGGGCCATCCCGAACGCGGAAGTCGGAGCGCGGACCGCGGCACAGCAGGCGTATTTCGAGGAGCTGGCGAGAGCTGGACGAGCCGGGACGCTCGTGCACGAACCGCGGCTGTGCGTGGCCGCCGAGCGGCTACCGATGCTCGAGGCCGTGTTGCCTGGCGTCCGCTGCGAGCCGGCGCTGAGCGTGCCCGAGCGCGATCGCGCGAAGGCATGGACGCGCGAGGACGCGCTGCGCGAGCTGGTGCGCGGGCGACTCGAGGCGGTCGGTCCCACCACGGCCGGCGACGTGGCGCGGGCGCTCGGCGTCCCGGCGTCGGACGTCGAGTTCGCGCTCGGCGCACTCGAACACGAGGGGTTCGTCCTGCGGGGCCGGTTCGCGCCGGGCGTGGCGGAGCTCGAGTGGTGCGAGCGGCGGCTGCTCGCCCGCATTCACCGCTACACGCTCGACCGGCTGCGCCAGGAGATCGAGGCCGTCACCGCGGCGGACTTCATGCGGTTCCTGCTGCGCTGGCAGCGCGCCACGCCCGAAACCCGCGCCGAGGGGCCCGCAGGGCTCGCCGCCGTGCTGGATCTGCTCGACGGGTACGAGGTGCCGGCGGGAGCATGGGAGGCGGACGTGCTCCCCACACGACTCGGCGACTACGATCCGTTGTGGCTCGATGGGCTGTGTCTGTCGGGGGAGATCGCCTGGGGGCGGCTCAGTCTCCCGAGTGGTGAGGGCCGCAAGTCGGGCCCGATTCGCACGACGCCCATCGCCCTGTTCAGACGGGAGAGGGGAGCGGTGTGGCGATCCCTGACGGTGCAGGGCGACCCGCGGGAGCTCCCGCTCTCGCACCCGGCGCGGGCGGCGCTCGAGACGCTCGACCAGCGGGGAGCGTCGTTCTTCGGCGACCTGGTGAGCGCGACGGGACTGTTGCGCACCGAAGTGGAGAAGGCGCTCGGCGAGCTCGTCGCATGGGGACTGGTGACGTCGGACAGCTTCGCGGGGTTGCGGGCGCTGCTCGTCCCCTCCGACCGGCGGCGTCCGATCGGAGGCTTCCGGCGCCGCGGGAAGAGCGCCCCGTTCGGGGTGGAAACGGCGGGGCGGTGGTCGCGCGTGCGGTCTCCGGCGCCGCTCCCCGAGGAGCCGGCGGCGGAAGCCGTTGCGTGGCAGCTGCTGCGCCGCTACGGCGTCGTGTTCCGACGGCTGGTGACGCGGGAGACGCTGCTCACCCCGTGGCGCGACATCCTGCGCGTGTTCCGCCGGCTCGAGGCGCGGGGGGAAATCCGCGGCGGGCGCTTCGTGGGCGGGTTTTCGGGCGAGCAATACGCGCTCCCCGAGGCGATCGGCCTGCTGCGCGCCGTACGCCGGGAAGTGCCGCAGGGTGAGCTCGTGACGGTGAGCGGGGCCGACCCGCTCAACCTCGTGGGGATCGTGACACCGGGGGACGTGGTGGCTGGGCTCGCGACGAACCGGATCCTGTACCGCGATGGAATTCCGATCGCGATCAAAGAGGGAGCGGGGAACGGGGAGCAGTACCTCACGGACGTGACACCGGACGAACGGGAGCAGCTCAAGGCCGCGCTGGTGCGCGGGCGTGTGGCTCCGCTCGTGCGGACGTACCTGGGGAAGACGCGCGCCGCCTCTACGGCCGCGTCAGATCGACGCTGACCACCGGCAGGTCCCAGTGCGCCACGAGGATCTCGAAGCGCAGCTGCTCCTCGCGTCGAAACGTCTCCTGGTCGGGAAAGAGACGTCTGAGCTCCGCCTCGGGGAACGACTCGTGCGGTGCCGCGGCGTTCTTCCACACGATCGTGACACGATAATCCCAGCGGCCCTCCTCGGTCCCATGGAACCTCGGCGCCTCCGCGGTGACCTGCTGTGCGTGCCCCAGCTCGATTTGACGCTTCAAGACCGGGTAATGGTTCTTCTTGAAAAGCCGGATGAACTCGTCGGCGTGACCCCAGCGGACCTTGTAGTAGTACTCCACCACGAACGGCTCACTCGACCCGGCGGGCGGCGCCTGGGCAGCGCCCAAGCCCGGCACGGCGAGCAGCACCGCGAACATCGACCAGCGCACCATCGCTCCCTCCTCAGTGATGCAGCAAGCGTCCCCACGCGTGGCCCGCCAGGCGGCGCACCACGCCCGTCCGCTGCGTGCGGTCGACCGACTTTAGGTGGATGTCCGCCAGCACCCGGTCGAAGCCGGCCGCGCGGTCCGCGCGGTTGCGGTACCAGGCGAGCCAGCCGAACAGCCGCACGCCCCCGTACAGTGTGTATCTCGCCGGGGCGCCCACTCCCAGCACGCCCATCGCCTCGAAGAAAATTCCGTCGGCGGCCGCCCGCGGACGGTCCTGCTTCCAGTACAGCCAGTCGTGGATGACGGCGGCGTTGCCGTAGCGGCCCCATTGCGGCAACACGGTCCAGAGGGGCCGCGGCACGGTGGCGAAATCGGTCTGAAAGCCGATGGCCACGTCGATCAAGTCACCGCTGCCTTCGGCCCCGACCTCGTAGCCGAAATCGCGCATGATCACCCAGGTCGTGCCGTCCGCGAGCGGAGAGACCAGTAGGACGTCCGTGAACCGGCTCATGGACCGAGCCCCCGCCCGCACAGCCGGGCTTCGGGCGCCGAGGCCATCAGCCGACCGGTTGTTTCAGCTTGTCGAAATAGAGTTTCCGTATCTTGGCCACTTTCGGCGCGATCACGGCGCGGCAGTAGCCCTGGTTCGGGTTGCGGCGGTAGTAGTCGCGGTGATACTCCTCGGCGGGATAGAAAGCCGCGAGCGGCTTGACCTCGGTCACGATCGGATCGTCCCAGACGTTCTCGGCTTGGAGTTCGGCGATGACCCGCTCGGCCGTGGCCTTCTGCTCGGGAGAGTGGTAGAAAATCGCCGAGCGATACTGCGTGCCGACATCCCCGCCCTGACGGTTCAAAGTGGTCGGGTCGTGGATTGTGAAGAAAACGTGCAGCAGGTCGTCGAACGAGACGACCGAGGGATCGAAGGTGATTTGGACGACCTCGGCGTGGCCGGTGGTGCCCGTGCAGACGTCCTCGTAGGACGGGTTGGCGACGTGCCCGCCGGCGTAGCCGGACTGGACCTGCTCCACGCCCTTTAAGTCCTGGAGGGCGGCTTCGAGGCACCAGAAGCACCCGCCGGCCAGGGTTGCGACTTCGAGCTGCGACATCTGCACATCCCCTTTCTGCACCCCTGAAAACTAGCCTCACTGGCAAGGCGTAACTTTCCCGAGTCAGTGTCGTTTTCAAACTGAGCCATGTCCTGGGATCCCCAAGCATTCGAGCAGTGCTTCTGGGAACGCTATCCGGAGCTCGTGCAGTTCCTGCACGGCCTGACGGGTGATCGGGCCGCTGGAGAGGACATGGCGCAGGAGGCGTTTGCACGGCTCTGGGCTCGAGGCCCCCGGGCGCGGCCCGGCGCGGATTACTGGCTCTTCAAGGTTGCGCGGAACGTCGCGCTCGATTGGCTCAAGACCGAGGGCCGTCGGAATCATCGGGAGCGATCCGAGCCGACGGCGGCGGATCCGCCTAGGTTCACCGAGGACGAGATCGAGCGAGTCCGTGCGGTCGTCCAGGAGCTGTCGCCCCGCGATCGGGAAGTCCTGCTGCTCCGCGAGTGCAGTGAGCTGTCGTACGCCGAGATCGCCGAGGTGGTGGGTCGGAGCGTGGACGCCGTGAAGCAGGATCTGTTCCGTGCACGCGAGCGCCTGCGCCAATCTTGGACCGAGAGATTCGGAGGCGAACGATGAATGTGAAGGATGCGTTCCCACGCCCGACGGGAGAACAGACAGAGTCGGCCCTTCGGGCATTCGCGCTTCGAACGAGCGCGAGACCAGGACCGTGGTCAGCGGGGATCTGGAAGGCGGCGGCCGTGATCGCGGGGCTGACCGCCGCGTACGCCGCCGGGTTCGCGACGGGTCGTTCGAGGCCTCACGAGCTCCAGCCCGTGATCGTGCCGACCACACCGGGCGAGGCGCCCATGGTCGTGCGGCCGCCCGTTCTGGTGGCGGAACCCCGGAGTTGAGGAGGCCGAGCATGAATCCCCCCTCAAGTACCCTCACACTGGTCTGCTTGGCGCTCGCCGCGCTGCGCGTCGAAGCACAGGAGAAGCATCCGCAATACGACTTTCGTGTCTGGCAGTTTCTCCCCGACAGCTCGCGCACGAGCCCGGGAGGCATGTCAGGGGCCGTGAGCCGAGACGAAGACTTCCACATGTACATAGCGCTTGGTGCGGCACCGACTCCTGCAGTGCGACTTGACGGAGACTTCGTGGCGCATCAGGTGAAGGACAGCGTGGTGCTGGTTGGAGACATCACGGCGACCCGGGTTCTGTCCCGCGATTCAACGAGGCTGTTTACGCGCGACCCAGTTAGTAAGGAACAGGTGGAGCGCCGCTCATTTCGACTTCGCACAACGATCGCTCGCGGTGGTCCGGTGTGGTTCTACCCCTTCGGCGTACCGCGACGGGGCGAGCGAGGCATCGCGTTCGAGTTGACGTCGTCCGTTAGGGAGGCGGGGCAGACGACGCCACCGGACACGGCCAGGTACGTGCCGCCGCCGGGCTTCGCCCCGATGGAATACGGGATCGATGGACTGACGCGGCCCCATCGCGCGCGGATTCGCATCGAGGTCGGGGACACGGTCTTGGTCACGGTGTTTGAGGGCGAGGTGCTCACACGACTTCCCAAGCGGCTCGCGTTAGCGCGTAACGCGCGCGGGGACCTGATGTTCGAGCTGCAGGCCCAGGATGGAACGGCAGCGGGGCGAGTATGCTGGCGGTGGTTTTGGGCGGATGAGCAACCGCCCGGCGGGTCCGGGTGTGAACGTTTTGGGGGCGCAGGCGTCGAGCAGAGCCTCTACGGCTCCGCGGGACTCAAAATGCGGGTGACCCTGTTGTCCCCGAGCTGAGCGACTCACCGCCAATCACACCCGCAGCGCCCGGGCCGCTAGTGCGGTGCCGGCCACGCGCGCGCGGATCTTGGCGAACGCCGTCTCGCGGTCGGTGGAGGTATCGTCGCTGAACGGTGCGAAACCGCAGTCGTCGGTGGTCCCGAGCCGGTCGAGTGGGATGTACTCCGCCGCTTCCAGGACCCGGTCCCGTACTTCTTCCGGCGTCTCCACTCGCGGATCGATCGGATCGATCACACCGACGAATATCCGCTGGCCGGGCTTGACGTGCTGCTTCATGAGGCGCAGCGCCTTGCCGCGATCGGTCTCACTCGCACACTGGATGTAGAAGTTCGTCACCTGCAGCTCGAAGAGCGTGGGCAGGAGGTCCGCGTAGTCCACGTCGGCGCTGTGAGTCGAGTCCCGATCGCCGCCCGGACAGGTGTGGACGCCGATCCTCCGCTGCTCCTCCGCCGTGAAGCGCTGGAGCACCTGGTTGTTCAGGTGCACGAACGACTTGAGCAGCCCCTTGGTCGGATCGAGCTTCACGGAGAGCCGGGCCTCGGTGAAATCGAGCTGCACGACGTGGGCGCCCTTTGCTAGACAGCGACGGATGTCCGTCTCCGCCTCGCGCACGAGATCGCGGCGGAACGCTTCGCGCGGATATCCCGGAATGCCGCCCGCGGGATACAGCAGGCTCAGGGCCGAGGCCGCAATCACCGCTTGCTTGACGGGCACGTGGGCGTGAGCCCGCGCGGCCGCGAGATACGCGTCGGCGTACGTCTGATAGCGGAACGGCCCCGTGGTCAGCCGGGGAAGTTGCCGCGTGTGTCCGTCGGCGAACGGGATCGTGACGCCGTCGGCTGCGAGGCTCGCGAGCCCGTGAATCGGGTACGTGGCGAAGCTGGGTTTCGCCTGCTCCCCGTCGGTGATCACCGGGGACTCGGTCGCTTCGAAACGCTGGATGGTGTCGCGGATCGCCGCGTCCTGGAGGCGAGCCAACTGGTCGCGCGTGAGGCGACCGGTGGCGAATTGCTGCATCCCCGCGACGAGCTCCGGGGGTCTGGGGATGCTGCCTATGGGTTCGGTGGGGATCGGCATGGAGCAAGGCTAGCGGCCGCCGGGGCGATGTCAATGACGCTACCCCCAATCCTTGGAGTCCGGCGCGAGACGACGAAACGTCTTGAGGAATGCGTACGGTGATCTGCGGGAGTCGGGAGACGGGAGGCGGGAGATCGACTGCCTCTCGTCTCCCGTCTCCCGCCTCCCGTTCAATTGCAATCCCCTCGCTTCTTCCGCCAGCACGTTCACCGTCCCGTCGTCCTTGGCGAGCTTGCCACGCACCCACAGCAACGGCTCGCCGCGGACGGCCGTGCGGTGCTTCTCGTACACGTCGGGTCGCACGATCACGTTCACCATCCCCGCCTCGTCCTCGAGCAGCACAAAAATGAATCCCTTCGCCGTCTCGGGCCGCTGGCGCGCGACCACCAATCCCGCGACCTCGACCCACGCTCCAGCCACGAGCCTGGGGAGCGCGTCACTCTGCACCACCCCCGGTGGCAGCGCCCCCCGGAGCAGCGAGAGGGGATGGCCGCTCGCGGCGAACCCCAGGACGGCATATTCGGCGAGCAGCCGCTCGTCCGCCTCGAGGCCGCCGAACCGGAGTCCTTCGTGCGGATGATTGAGCGGCAACTCGAGCTGTCTTCTGCCTCGTGCGCCCGCACCGCTCTCAGCCTCGGGCGGGAGCCACAGTCCCACCTGCCAGAGGAGCTCGCGCCGGGTGAGCCCGAAGCCGTCGCATCCCCCCACCCACACGAGATGCTCGATCGCGGTGCGCTTGAGCTTGGGCGGGGCGCGGCGCACGAAGTCACCGATGCTCGCGTACGCGCCGCGCCGCTCGCGCTCGGTCACCACGTCCGTGGCCGTTGCTTCGCTCCAATCGCGGATAAAGCCGAGTCCGACCCGCACACTTCCCGTTTCCCGCTTCCCGTTTCCCGCCTCCCGTTCTATCACGCACCACACGTCGCTCGCGTTCACGTCGGGGAGCCGGATCGCGACGCCGTTCCGCTGGGCGTCTCGTCCCAAAGCGTCGAGCGAGTAGAACCCCATCGGCTGGTTGTTGAAGAGGGCGCAATAATACTCGGCCGGGTGGTAGTGCCTGAGCCACGCCGACTGGTAGGCGAGCAGGCCGAACGCCGCGGCGTGCGACTTGGGGAAGCCGAACTCGGAGAAGGCGATCACCTGCGTGAACACGCGCTGTGCCGTCTGCTCGGAGACGCCGCGCGCCGCCGCACCGTTTTTGAATTCTTCCCAGAACCCCGCCATCAGCTCGCGGCTCCTCCGCCGGCTCATGGCCCGCCGCAGCGCCTCCGCCTGGCCCGCCGTGAACCCCGCGAGCGCCTGGCACACCTGCAGCACCTGGTCCTGATAGAGGATCACGCCCAGCGTCTCCGCGAGCGCTTCCTTGAGCAGCGGATGCTCGAGCGGCGGCTCGTACACGCGGCCCGCGGCCCGGGCGCGGCGCTGCTCCTCACGGCGCCGCACGTACGGGTTCACCGCGCCACCCACGATCGGGCCGGGCCGCACGATCGCGACCTCGACCGCCAGGTCTTCGAGATTTTTGGGCCGGGTACGGCGGATCATCTGGATCTGCGCACGGCTCTCGATCTGGAACAGCCCCACGGTGTCGCCCCGGCAGATGCGATCGTACACCGCGGGGTCCTCGAAGTCGATGCGCGAGAGGTCGGGCGGCCGCTCCCCCTCCGAGCGCGCGGCGACCAGCTCGACGCACTCTTCCACCAGCGACAGCATACCGAGCGCCAGGAAGTCGATCTTGATGAAGCGAGCGTCGTCGCAGGAGTCCTTGTCCCACTGGCACACCACCCGGTCTTCCATGGCGGCGCGCTCGAGCGGCACGATCTCCACCAGCGGCCTGCTCGAGATGATCATCCCGCCGACATGCTGCGAGACGTGCCGCGGCAGGCCCGCGATCTCCTCCGCCAGCTCGCACAGCTCCTTCCAGAGCGGCGCGTGGCGTCGCCCTGCGAAGCCGGGAAGCTGGTCCAGCTCGTCCGCCAGTCCACCGGACCGTCGGTCCGCAAGTTTCGCGACTTGCTCGATTTCTCCCAGCGGCAGATCCAGCGCCTTGCCGATCTCACGCACCGTCGAGCGCAGGCGGTAGGTGGGGAACGAGCAGACGAGCCCGACGTGCTCGTCGCCGTACCGCTGGTACACCCGCCGGATCAGCTCCTCGCGGATTTCGCGCGGGAAATCGAGGTCGATGTCCGGCACCGAGGCGAGGGTCTCGTTCAGGAAGCGCCCGATGAAGAGACGGGTGGCGACCGGATCGATGTGCGAAAGGCCGAGCAGGTAGCACACGACGGAGGAGACGGACGAGCCGCGCCCTCGTCCGGGGAGGAGATCACCATGGGCGCGCCGCGAGCCGCGCCGTACATCGGCGGCGACTAGGCGGGCGAGGTCGAACAGGTCGTGATAGACGAGAAAGAACCCCGAGAGCCCGTGGTGCTCGACGAGCCGCAGCTCCTCGGCAAGCCGCCGATCCGCCTCGTCGCGGTGCTCGGAGCCGGCCGGGTAACGCTCTTCAAGCCGTGCGCGGCACAGCTCGGCGAGCGCCCGCGGGGCGGGAGCGCGCTCGGCGCCGTGGAAGTCGGGAAACCGATATCCCAGATCCCGCGTGAGATCGAACCCACGGCACCGCTCGGCGAGGGCCAGACCATTAGCGACAGCATCGGGACAGTCACGAAACAGCGCTTCGACCTCTTCCGGTGGCCGCAAGAAGAACTCGCTGTTCGCACGCCGCGCGCCGTGCGAGCCGTCGAGCGTCGTGCGGTGCCGGATCGCCACCAGCACATCGTGCAGGCGGTGACGCTCGCGATTGTGGTAATGAACGTCGCCCGACGCTACGACGCTCAGTCGTACGTCAGCGGCCAGGTCCCGGAGCGCGCGTGTGATCCCACGATCTCCGCGGACGAAGTTCCGCTGCAGCTCGACGAAGAAATGGTCGGGGCCGAACACCGCATGGCACCGCTCGGCGAAGCGGCGGGCCGCTCCTGGACCGTCGCGCCGCAGCACGCCGGGCAGCAGTCCGTTCCGGCACCCCGACAGCACGATGAGCCCCGCGTGCCGCGCTTCGAGCGAGGCGAACTCGAGGCGGGGATCGCGCCGGTCTTCACGGCCGAGATGAGCCTCTGTAATCAACCGGCAGAGGTTCGCGTACCCTTCAGGCGTCTCCGCGAGAATCGTCACGTGAGAGCCGTCGAGCAGGGTCAGCTCCGCGCCGGTGATCGCTTGGAGTCCGAGCTGTTTCGCTTCTTGCGCGAACGCCATCGAGCCGTACAGCCCGTTGTGGTCGGTGAGCGCGAGCGCGGGGTAGCCGAGCCGCGCCGCGGTGAGCGCGAGCTGCTCGGGGAGGGAGGCGCCGTCGAGAAAAGAAAACGCCGAGTGGCAGTGGAGTTCTATGTACATTAAACGCGGAAGGCGGAACGCGGAACATTCAAGCGGGCTTCTGCATCCACCACGCGCCCGTCGTCAGGTCCTCGAACAACACCACTCTCTTCCCACCCTCGAGGATCGCTTCCACGTAGCGACGGCGGATCGGCATGCGCCACCATTCATCATCGATGCGCCAGACTTCACCCACAGCCTCGACGGACCGACGCAACTCGCATCCCGCATCCCGCATCCCGATCGGCAGTCCGCTAGCGTCAAGCTCCACCTCCACCCGTTTCGGCGAATTGAGAGCCCGAAGCCTGTCGGTCTTGTTCCGCGTTCCGCGTTCCGACTTCCCCGTTTGTTCAGGGTTCATAATCGATCAACGCATACCGCCGCTCGGGAAGGCGGGACCATGGTTGCACCTCGATGACGTGATACAGCATCGGCCGCTTGATCCGGAGCGCGATCTCCTGAGCGGCGCTCTGGAGCGCCCGCCGCCGCCCGGCGCGAGCTGCGGCATTCGCGTCACGCGCGAACAGCTGTTGCTCCACGGTGCCCGGAGCGAAGGCGGTGAACTCGACGACGAGCCGCTCCACGGCTCCGGCGGGCGGCGACCGCTCGAGCTGCGTCTTGAGCGGGGCCGCGATGCGCTCCCGTCTCGAGGACGGGTCCTTGAGAGTCGCTGCCACGAGCCAGGAGGCACCGTGCTCGAGCTCGGCCCGTACCCGCACCACCTGCACGCGCCACCCGCTGCGCCGCGGGTCGCCGAGCGCGCGGTCGACGAGCTTGTCCAGAGCGTGAGCGAGCAGGTCCCGGTCGCCAATACTCGAGAAGAACGTGAGGGCGGCCACGATCGGCTCGGGTACGACCCGCCCCACCACCGGCTCCGACACGAGCCCCGCCGCGAGCCGCCACAGCCGCCGGCCGGAGCGGCCGAACTGCGACACGACGGCCTCCTCCGGAAGCGCGGCGAGCGCGCCCAGGGTCCTGACGCCGAGCTGGAGCAGCCGGCGATGCGTGTCGGGGTCGAGCGGCAGCACGCCGAGCGGCTGGGAGGCGAGAAACTTTCCCTCCTCCCCGGGACGCACGATCACGGCCGCCCCCGGTCGCGCACGTGTGGCTGCGACCCAGGAGACGAATTTCCCGCGGCCCCACCCCACACGAAACGCGGAACGTGGAAGTGGGAACGCGGAACAGGCGAGCGAACTTTCCATCTCTGTTCCGCATTCCGCGTTCCGCGTTCCGCGTTTGATTGCTTCCACGATCTCCTCTGGCCCTCCGTACAATCCTTCCAGCCCATCCGTCCCCACGAACACCCTTCCCAGCTCCACCGGCTCGACCACAGGGCTCACGGTGACGAGCGCCGCCACGAGCCGCGTGAACTGCTCGTCGTAATGGACCGGGTCGGGTTCGCACAGCTTGAGGGTGGGGCAGAGTCCGATCGCCTGGCTGACCGCCATCCCCGGCTTCACCCCAGCGCGCCGGGCGAGCGACGATACCTGCCAAATCCGGCGGCCGGTGTCGGGCGCGAGCAGGGCGAGGGGGTGGGGGTGGGGGTGGGAAGTGAGCTCGGGTCGCCGCGCCGTCTCGCAGCGCAGCGCGAACAGCGGAATCCAGCAGCATGCGGCGGAATCGCTCGTCAGGCGGGGCGTCAGGGTCATTGCCAGGTTGCCAATGGGACCCGAATATATCCCGAAGATCGAGAGGATGGCAAGATCGCGGTCGTCTGATATAAACTATTGATTCCACATAAGTTAACTTGGAGCTATCGGGTTTTGCGCTCGCGCCATCAGCAAAGTCTCTTCGACGACGTAGCATCAATGCCGCCGCCTCCGGCCGAACTGGTCGCGCTCGGGGCACGCATCCCTCCCAATATCAGATTCGGCACATCGACCTGGACCTACGACGGCTGGACGGGAGAGGTCTACCACCGGGCATACCGCGGCGCCCAACCCGCCCGGCGGCTCGAGGAGTACGTGCGCTATCCCCTGTTCCGCACGGTGGGGATCGATAGCGCGTTCTACGAGCCGCCGTCAGAAGCGATCCTCGCGGCGTACGCGCGGGCACTGCCGGCCGGCTATCCGTGCGTGAGCAAGGTCTGGGACCGGATCACGGCGAGGCGCTTCACGCAGGATCCGCGTTGGGGCAACCTCGCCGGACAGCGCAACCCCGACTTCCTGAACGCCGATCTGTTCAAGGACGCGGTGCTCGCGCCTTACGCGCGTGCATTCCGCGATCACGCCGGCGCGTTCGTGTTCGAGTTTCAGGCGATGCGCGGAAAGGACCTGCCTGAGCCCACCGGGTGGGCGGACGAGCTGGACGCCTTCTTGCGGCAATTGCCCCGCGACTTCCCGTACGCGGTGGAGCTGCGGAACCCGGAGCTCCTGACCGACGCGCACGGCGCGGTGTTGGCACGCCATGGAGTGGCCCACGTTTTCAATTCCTGGAGCGAGATGCCGACGATCGGCGAGCAGATCGAGCTGCCGTGGACGTTTCCGGCCGGGTTCACCGTGGCGCGCGCGCTGCTCCGCCCCGGGCGGGCGTATGCCGACGCGGTGAAGCTGTTCGAGCCCTACGATCGCATCCGCGATCCGCAACCGGCGGTCCGCAACGACCTGCTGCGTCTCGTGGCGGAGGTGATGCGGCGCCGCATGGAGGCGCTGATCCTCGCGAACAACCGGCTCGAGGGCAACGCGCCGGGGACGATCCGGGCGCTCGTGGAGGCGATGGCGGAGGGAGGTGACGCACGGTAGGGGCGGGGAGGCGACGAAGTCATGGTCGCGTGCTTGCCACGGTCCGGACCAGATAGTAGGACGCCGTGTAGCATCGCCTAGAGACGCAGCGCTCCCTGGAGCGGCGGCTGGCGCGGCTGGTACCGGTCCACCATGCCCACATTCACCGGGAACCCGAAGCGCGCCTGCAGATTCTTGATGCGCGCGGCCAGCGCGCGCGCGTAATCGCGCGGTGCGCCGCTCTGCCGGCCATAGGCGCGTTGGTAGCGCGCAGTGAGGTGGGGGAACTGCTCCTCGAGCACCGGTAGAAAACGGTCCCGCACGGCGGGATAGAGGCGCAGCGGACCGGCGTGCACGAATCTGGCGCCGGCCTCCCGGGCCGCCTGGAAGAGCGCTTCCAGGTGGGGCACGTCGTCCGTTATCCCCGGAAGGACCGGCGCCACGATCAATCCCACGTTGAGCCCCGCGTCGGCGAGCTTGCGGAGCGCCCGAAGCCGCGCCGCCGGCATCGGGGAGCGGGCCTCGACCTGCTTGATCAGCGCGACATCGAGCGTGATCAACGAGACGTAGATCTCGAGATGGCCTTGCTCCTGGATGCGGCGCAGCACGTCGACGTCGCGCGCGACCAGCGGGCTCTTGGTGATGATCCCGACGTTCAACCCCTCGCAGCGCGCCAGGCGCGCGAGGATCCGCCGGGTGATGCGGAAGCGTCGCTCGGCCGGCTGGTAGGGGTCCGTCGCGGTGCCGATGACGATCGGGGCGGGCTGGCCGACCGACGGACCGACGGACCGAAAATAGCGGCGCAAGTCGGCCTCCAGCGCGCCGAGCACGTGCTCCTTGACGAAGATGCGCCGCTCGAACGCCTCCCATCCGTGCGCGCCGCGGAAATCCCGGAACTCGGCGTCGGACAGTCTGCCCCCGTCGTGCGCCCGTTCCACCGCGTAGCGATGAGCGTAGCGCGCGTAGCAGTACGTGCACCCGAACTCGCACCCGATGTAGGGATTGAGCGACCAGAAGTCCACGCCCGTCTGCTGCGGCGAGTTGAGTACGGAGCGGGGCGTGAGCTGCACGAACTTCGTGCCCCGCAAACGCTCGTCGAGGATGACGGCGGCCGCCGGGCGGACCGGCGGACAGGCGGTCTGTAACAGCGGTAGCTGTGCTGCGCCGCGGTCCCAACCGCCTGACCGCCCGACCGCCTGACCGCCGTCTTTCACCCACACCTCGCCCACCCGCACTGCACGCACACCAGGCACCCCGATTGGCGGACCAGCCCGGCGCCGCAATCGGGGCAGGGCGCAGTCTGGGTTGGAGGAGAGGAGGGAGTGGGGTTCATGGCTTCGGTGTTTGTTCGGGTCCGAAGCCCAATATGACGCCGACCCGGCCGGGTCGGCAAGAGGGTGGATCTACGGCGAGCGCGCCACCATGGCCCGCCACCCGAAGTATACGGGCACTCCCAACACCACCAGCCCCAGACCCAGCGCGCTGTAGGTTCGCGTGGCGTCCTGGCTCAGGAGGTTGCCGGCGATCACGGCGGTCGCGACCACGTAGAGCGCGGGGAGCCAGGGGTAGCCTGGCGCCCGCACGGGCCGCTCCGCTGCGGGCCGCTTGATCCGCAGCGCGAACAGGCCGACCGCCGTCAGGCCGTAGAACACCAGCGCCGCGAAGATGACGAAGTTCAAAAGCTGGCTGTACGTCCCCGACAGGCACAGGAGACTCGTCCACAGCGCTTGCACGATCAGCGCCACGACGGGCGTCTTGTACTGCGGGTGCAGCACGCCGGCGGACTCGAAGAACAGATCGTCCCGCGCCATCGCGTAGTACACGCGCGCGCCCGACAGGATGAGGCCGTTGTTGCAGCCGAACGTCGAGATCATGATCGCCGCGGCCATGAGCTTCAGGCCCGGGTCGCCGAGCATGGCTTGGAGCGCGGCCGTGCCGACGCGGTCCTGGGGCGCGCTGCTGATCGCCGCCGCGGGCAGCACGTTCAGGTAGGCGACGTTGGCGAGCAGGTACAAGGCGGTCACGATCAGGACGCCCGCTCCCATCGCGATCGGCAGGTCCCGCACCGGGTTCTTGAGCTCGCTGCCCGCGAAACCCACGTTGTTCCAGGCGTCCATCGAGAACAGCGAGCCGACCATGGCGGCGCCGATGGCGCCCACGCCGACCGCGACGCCGCCCGTCGCCCAGAAGCTGCCCCCGAAGTTCGCCGCCAGCGCGTCGGCGTTCCTGCCGATCGTGAGGCCGAGCAGGATCAGCAGGGCGAGCGCGCCGGTCTTCACGGCGGTGAGTGTCGTCTGGATGACCGCCGCCGTGCGCACGCCCCGCACGTTGATCCAGGTGAGGACCGCCACCGACACGACGGCGAGGATGCGCTGCGGTGAAAGGCCGACCGCGATGTCGCCGATTGGCGGCGGAAAATGCACCGTGAAGCCGAGGAACACGTCGGGCGAGAGGCCGGGCCAGAAGACGGCCGTGAACCGCGCAAACGCGACCGCGACGGCCGCGATGGTGCCGGTCTGGATGACCACGAACAGGGTCCAGCCGTACAGATAGCCGAACAACGGCGAGATCCCCTCGCGCAGGTACACGTACTGGCCGCCGGCCCCAGGGAACATGGCCGCGAGCTCGCCATAGGTGAGGGCGCCCATCAGCGTGACGGCGCCCGACACCGCCCAGACGACGAGCAACAGGCCCGGTGCGTGGACCTCACGCAGGATCTCGGCGGAGACGATGAAGATCCCCGACCCGATCATCGATCCGACCACCAGGGCGGTGGCATCGAGCCGGGAAATTGCCCTGACGAAGTCGGCCTGACTCTGTCGCGTCGTCGCCATTGTCTGATCCTCGTGCGCGCTCGAGCGGTGGAGCGAGGTAACCTAGTGGCTCCGGCCGGAGGCCGCTATGTTCGTGCAACCGATCCCCCATTATCCGAGAGGACGACCGTGCGCCTGTTGCCCCGAGAGGAAGAGTTCTTCGCCCTGTTCGTCGCGGTGGCCACGCGGAACACGGAGGCCGCGCAGCATCTGCGGGCGCTGTTCGACGCTCCGCCCGAGCGCCGCACGCCGCACGTCGAGGCGATCAAGCGGCTGGAGCACGAGGCCGACCAGGTCACGCACGAAGTGGTCAATCGGCTCGACCGCACCTTCATCACGCCGCTCGATCGCGAAGACATCCACCAGCTCGCGTCCGACCTGGACGACGTGATGGACGCCATCGACGGGACGTCCCGCCGCTCGCAGATCTTCCACCTGGGCCTCGCGCCGCAAGGCGTCAAGCAGCTGACCGAGGTGATCCAGCGGATGGTGGGCGTGCTCGCCGAGGCCGTCGGCCGTCTCAAGAAGGGCGACGACGTGATGAAGTACTGCGTCGAGGCCAAGAAGCTGGAGGAGGAGGGCGATGCGATCTACCACGAGGCGCTCGGCCGGATGTTCGAGACGGAGCGGGACGCCCTCGAAGTCATCAAGTGGAAGGAGATCTACGACAACCTCGAGCAGACGCTCGATCAGTCCGAGGATGTCGCGAACGTGCTCGAGTCGATCACCCTGAAGCACGCTTGATGACGCACAGCGTCGCGTTCGTGCTCGCGATCGTCCTGATCGCGCTCGCCTTCGATTTCATCAACGGTTTTCACGATGCGGCAAACTCGATTGCCACGGTCGTTTCGACCCGGGTTCTGTCGCCGTCGGCGGCGGTCGTCTGGGCGGCGACGTTCAATTTCATCGCCGTCTTCCTCTTCGGGACGGCGGTCGCGAAGACGATGGGAAAAGGGCTCGTGGATCTCGCGGTGGTCGACGCGACCGTGATCGCGGCCGGGCTCCTCGGGGCGATCGTGTGGGACCTCATCACGTGGTGGCTCGGACTACCGACGTCGTCCTCCCACGCACTCATCGGTGGCTATGGCGGGGCCGCCGTGGCGAAGGCGGGCTTCACGGCACTCCTCTTTCCGGGGAAGTGGATCTCTACGCTGGCCTTCATCGTCATCGCCCCGGTGATGGGTCTGACGCTCGCGCTGCTCCTCACGGTCGCGCTGTCGTGGGCGCTGCGCCGCTCCTTGCCGCGCAGGGTCGATCGGGTGTTTCGAGTGCTACAGCTGGGTTCGGCGGCCGCGTATTCCCTGGGCCACGGTTCCAACGACGCGCAGAAGACGATGGGAATCATCGTCGGGTTGCTGGTCGCCGAGCAGCAGGTCCTTGCGGGCTTTCCAGTGGCGGCGATGCATCTCACGGACGCGGGCGTAGTACCAGCGTGGGTCGTCATCGCCTGCGGCGCCGCCATGGGGCTCGGGACCATGTCCGGCGGTTGGCGCATCGTCAAGACGATGGGACAGCGTCTCACCAAGCTCACGCCGTTCGGCGGCTTCTGCGCCGAAACGAGCGGCGCGATCACGCTGTTCGTCGCATCCCACTTCGGCATTCCGGTCAGCACGACCCACACGATCACCGGCGCGATCTCGGGGGTGGGGGCAGCCCAGCGCCTCTCGGCGGTGCGCTGGGGCGTGGCGGGGCAGATCGTGTGGGCATGGATCCTGACCATCCCGGCGGCGGCGGGGATCGCCGGGCTGTCCTACCTGGTGCTCCGAGCGATGGTCGGCTGAGTCCGGCCTCCGGACGACCGGCACGCTCACAGGGTCAGGACCTCGACCACCGCCTGGGCGATCGCGGCGTCCTGCACGCCCACACCCGTCAGGTCCGCTACCGTAATCTCCTGCGCGTTCTCCCGGCCGGCCAGCCGGCCTGCGGCGAGATCGCCCAGCTCCGCGTATACCTTGTCACGCGTGACCGCGCCCGCGGCGATGGCGTGGTGCAGGTTGCCGTAGCGCTCCGTCTGGAAGACGCGGTCCGCCACGAGCTTGTCGGCCCGAGCCAGCAGCGCCGGATCGAGCTCGATCTTTTCCGGGCTGCCGGTTCCCACCGAGGTGACGTGCGTGCCGGGCGCCACCCAGGCGGCCATCACGAGCGGCGTGGTACTGGCGGTCGCGCTCACGATCACTCGATGGTCGCGCACGGCCGACTCGAGCGCGGGCGCGACGTCGGTCGGCACGACCGGCGCAAGCTCCGCGGCGAGCGCCTCGGCGCGCTCGCGGGACCGGTTCCACACGGTGAGCCGCTCGAGCGGCAGCTGCGCGACCACGGCGCGCGCGGTGAGCCGGGCGAGCGCGCCCGCGCCGATGAGCAGAGCGGCGCGCGCGTCCCTCGGGGCGAGGTACTTGAGGGTGAGCGCCACGGCCGCCGCCGTGCGAAAGTCCGTGAGATAGCCGTGCTCCTCGAGCAACACGTCCGGGACACCCGTGTCCGCGTCGAGCAGCAGAAACATGCCGTCGCCCGAGGGCAGGCCGCGCGCCCGGTTGCGGTAGAACCCCGTCGCCACCTTGAGGACGATGTGGCGCGCACCCTTCAGGTGCGCACCCTTCACATGCACCTCGGCCTGCTGCTCGCGCAGCTCCAGCACCATCGGGTCGGGGAGCGCGGCCTCGCCGCGCCCGAGCGCGCGAAATCCGCGCTCCACCGCGGCGATCGCCACGGCGAAGGGGATCTTGTCGCGGAACGCCTCCAGCGGGACGACCCGCATCTCAGTCGGTGAAGGCGCGCTTCAGGCCACGCTCCGTCTCGACGAGCGCTTCCTGGAAGTGGTGCAGCTCCTCGCCGAAGCCGAAGCGGATGTGATTCGGCAGTCCGAAATGGTCGCCGGGCACGAGCAGCACGCTGTGCTCGGCGCGCATTGTCTCGACCAGGTCGAGCGCGCTGATCGACTGGCGGTAGCGTACGAGACAGATCGCGCCCGCTTGCGGCGGGTGCCAGGTGAAGGTGTCGCCGAACCGCTTCAGCCACGCCTCGAGCACCGGGTAGTGCGACCGGAGAATGCGGCGTGTGCGCTCGAGCACCTGCTCGCGCACGCGCGGCTCGAGCGCCACCGCGGCCAGGTGGTCGCTCGCCCCCGCCGGTCCGATCGTCGTGTAGTCGTGGCGGGCCCAGGCCTCGGTTGCGAACGCCGCCGGCGCCACGATCCAACCGATCCGCAGCCCCGGCAGGCCGTACGCTTTCGAGAGCCCGTTCACCACGATCACCCGCTCGTAGCCGCCCCAGAACGTCGGCGTCGTCACGCCGTCGCGCTCCGCACCCTGGTAGACCTCGTCCGCCAGGAGCCACGCGCCGACTTCCGCCGCGCGACTCACGATGAGCTTCCGCATCGTGTCGGAGAGCACGTGTCCCGTCGGATTGTGGGGATTGGTGACGACCACCAGCTTCGTGCCCGGCGCGATCGCGCTGCGTACGTCTTCGGCCGTCGGCTCCCACTGCGCGTCGGCGTGCAGCGTGAAGCCGCGTACGGCGGCGCCGAAATTCTGCGCGAGCCCCCAGGTCTGGAGGTAATTCGGGAGCATGACGGCGACCTTGTCGCCAGGCTCGATCAAGCGCCAGCAGACGACGAAGTTGGCCTCGGCGCTCCCCGTCGTGACCAGGATCTGGTCCGGCGAGACCCCCGGATACAACGCGGCGATGCGGCCGCGCAGGAGATCGGTGCCGTTCGACTGACTGTAGCCGAGCCGCACTCCCAGCAGCGGCCCCGCGGATGCGCCGGCGAGGTCGAGTAGCTCCTGAATCGAGAGCGGGTGCACGCCGGATTCGGACAAGTTGTAGCGCACCCGGTTCTCCCAGGTGCTCTGCCAGCGCTCCAGCTCGAACGCAATGAAACGCAACGGACCTCCAGGTGTCGGGGGCTAGGTGTCGGGTGCCAGAAAACTGAGGTCCTCCGGCCGTTCCAGCCAGTAATCGGGCTCGAGGTCCTGCAGGTGCGACCGATCGAACGGCCCCCACAGCACGGCGGCCGTTTTCACACCGGCGGCGCGGCCGCATTCGAGGTCGTGGCGCGAGTCGCCGATGAATACGGCGTCCCCGGCGAGCCTGCCCAGGCGCTCGAGCGCTGTGAGGACGGGCTCGGGGTGCGGTTTGGGATGCGTGACCTCGTCCGCCCCGACGATCACCGTGAACGCGTCCTCGAGCCCGGCGACCCGGAGCCCGCGGACGGCGCCGCTGCGGAGCTTACTCGTCACCAGACCCAGCGCCTTGCCGCGGCGCTCGAGCGCGCGCACGGCGTCGACCACGCCGTCGTACGGGCGTACCAGCGCGTCGTGATGGGTGAGGTTGTACGCGCGGTACGTCGCGACCATCGCCTCGATCTCGGCGGGATCCTCGGTGAAGTGCCGGAACTGCACCCACAGCGGCGTGCCCAGACCGTTCATCCACACGTCGTCCCCGGGCTCGTGCCCGCGATGGATGCGCATCGTGTGACGGTAGGAGCGAAGGATCAAATCGATGGAGTCGATGAGTGTGCCGTCGAGGTCGAACAGAAAGGTGGAGTGAGGCACGCCGGAAGGTAACTTTGGGAGACCCAAAACCCCATGCACAACTTCGAGATCGTCCTCACGCTGCTCGTCGGCGTCACCTTCCTGGCGTTGGTGGCGCGGCGCCTGGACGTGCCCACGCCCGCCATGCTCGTCACCGGGGGACTGCTCGTCGCGCTGCTCCCGGGCCTGCCCACGGTGCAGTTCGACCCGCAACTCGTGTTTCTGGTGTTCATTCCGCCGCTCCTGTATCGGGCCTCGTTGCTGGTCTCGTATCGCGACGTACGGGCCAACTTTCGGCCGATCCTGTCACTCGGTGTGGGACACGTGCTGTTCGCGACCATCGCGGTGGCCTGCGTCGCGCACAGCGCGGTTCCTGGCCTGCCGTGGGCGTCGGCGTTCGCGCTCGGCGCCGTCGTCTCGCCACCCGACGTCGCCGCCGCGACGGCGTTCATGCGGCGGCTGCCGATGCCGCGGCGCGTCGTGACCATCCTCGAGGGCGAGAGCATGATCAACGACGCGACCGCGATCGTTGCGTACCGCGTGGCCGTCGCGGCCGCGGTGACCGGCACGTTCTCGCTGATGGGCGCGAGCGGGCGGTTCCTGGTGGTGGGCGCGGGCGGCGTCGTGGTGGGTCTGGCCGTGGGGTGGCTCATGGGTGCGGTTCGCCGCCACATTCATGATCCCGAGGTCGAGAACACCATCTCGCTGCTCTCGGGCTACGCGGCCTATCTCCCCGCCGAACACTTCGGCGTGTCCGGGATTCTGGCGGTGGTCGCCATGGGGGTGTACCTGGGGCGCGTGGGGCCCCGGTTCGTGGCGGCGGACACGCGGGTTCAGAACGCCGGCATGTGGGACGTCGTCGTGTTCGTGCTCGAGGGGCTCGTTTTTGTCCTGACGGGTCTCGCGCTGCGGCCCGTTCTGGAAGGCCTGACCGGCGCAGCCGCGCTCCAGCTGGCGCGGGCGGCAGTCCTCGTGAGCCTCGCCGTGGTCATCGCGCGGCTCCTGTGGGTGTACTTCGCGGGGAACTTTCGCTGGCTCTTGGGCCGGCGGCTACGGCCGCGCGAGCCGCGGCCGCGGCGGCAGGTGCTGACGGTCGTGGGTTGGGCCGGCTTGCGCGGGGGCGTGACGCTCATCCTTGCCGACTCGATCCCCACGGCGACCGCCGCCGGCACACACTTCCCCGGCCGTGACACCATCATCGCCCTCGCATACGCCGTCATTCTCGTCACGCTGCTCGGGCAGGGGTTCACGCTCGCACCGCTGCTCCGGTGGCTGGACGTGCGCGAGACGGGTGAAGAGGAGCAGCGGGAGGAGATCGCGGCGCGGCTGCGCGCCGCCGAGGCGGCGCTGGCGCGGCTCGAGGAGCTGGCGGCGGAGCCGTGGATGCACGCCGACGCGCTGGCCCTGACGCGCGATCGCTACCGCTATCGCGCTCGCCACCTGCAGGGCCATGCGAGCGGCGCCCTCGAGAACCCCGTGGAGATCAAGTCGGCGGCGCAGCAGCGGCTCGCGCGCGAGGTGCTGGTCGTGGAGCGGCGCGAGCTGCTCCGCCTGCGCGACGACGGCGCGATCAGCGACGCCGTGATGCGACGCATCCAGCGCGAGCTCGATTACGAGGAGTTGCTGCTCCATCACGAGTGAGCGCTCAACCGAGGGCCATCGCGGCCACCAACTCGACGTGCGGAGCACCCACATCGGGCTCGAGCGGCGGCAGCCGCTCGTGCCACGCCAGCACGTCGCCCAGCGACAGCGGGGACCGGCGCGCCAGGAGATCCTCCAGCAGCAGCTCCTCACCGGCGGTCATCCCGGGCGTGAGACGAGACACGAGCCCGTCGAGTCGGGCCAGCTCGGCGTGACGGCGCTGGACGGCCGCGCGCCGCGCGGCGGCGAGCACCCAGGGGATCAGCCGCCGGCTCAACCGGTCGCGGTGGGCGGCACGCCAGCGGGCCTCCTCGACCGCGGTCAGCCGGCCGCGCATCAGCGGCGCCGCATCACGGATCGCCCGCTCGATTGTCGCGCGGTCGCACGGTACGGGCCCGGCCCCGGCCGCCCGCTCGAGCAGCGCGGCCGCGCGCGCGGGGTCGGCGCGCACGCCGCCGGCGGTGACGACCAGGCCTTCCACCTGGCCGCCGACCTGCACGACCAGCACGACCGTCGGCTCGTCTGCCGCGACCGCGGCGTAGCTGCCGGCGGGGGCGGAAGGCTCGGCGCCGGCCGCCACGCGTTGCAGGCGATCGCACCAATCGAGCGCATGCCGGCCGGCGCCAGCTCGAGCCTGGACGCGTCGCTTCGCGACCAACCGACGTTCGCTGGCGAGCGCGTCCGCGAGCGGCGCAGGCGGGAGGAACGTGACCGTCTCGATGTGCCGGTGGGGCGAGGTCGCGCGATCGATGCGACCCACGCGCTGCGCCAGCCGGGCGGGACTCCAGGGCAGGTCGTAATGAATCACCCGCGCGGCGTCCTGCAGGTTCAGGCCCTCGCTCAGGAGATCGGTGGCGATCAGCACGTCGGTCGCGAGCGCCGCAACCGGGGCCGGCGCGCCCTGCGCCTGCGGCGCGAACGCGCGTAGCACCTCCTCCCGGCGGGCGGGCTCGCTCCCGAACCAGCCCCGCTCTCCCGTCACCGCGGCGACGCGACATCCTCGCAGGCGGCGCATCAGATGACGCGAAGTAGCCCGCGCCTGGACAAACACGATCGTCTTCGCGCCGCGCTCGGTGAGGACCTGGGCGAGGGCATCGGCCTTCGGGTCGGATGGGGACGTCGACAGCCCGCGGATACGGCGCACGAGGTCACGGTCTCGTTCGGTCGGGGCGCTCAGGCCGGGCGGCAGCACCAGCGGGAAGAAAGCGAGCTGCAGGTCGTCGGCTGCGGTAGGGAACAGCCGCCTGAAATCCTGACGCCCGAGCGACGTCCCGTCCGCCGCCGCCGCCGCGCGCAGCTCGAGGAACGCCTCGTACCGGTCGAGACTCGAGCGAAACGCAGGTAGACTCGAGGCGAGCCGCGACAGGAGAACCAGCCGGAACAGGGCCGCCGCCTCGTCTCCCGCCTCGAGCTGCGCGATGGCCCCGACGAGCGCCGCGAGCTGGGCGTCGGGCGCCGCCCCGATCCGGATCGCCTGGTGTGCGGCGCGCTCGGGAAAGGAGAGCGAAGCGGAACCGGCGGTGTAGCCTGCCCGCACCCGCTCGCGCGAGCGCGCCACACACAGCCGGGCGGCCGCGGCCGCCAAGGCCCGCGGGTCGACGTCCCCCCGCGCTGCGCGGCACAGCGACGGCACGCCCAGCGCCGTGAGATCGTGGTCGCGAAGAAACAGGCGGAACAGGTGGCACAGATCACCGATGCGGTTTTGCACCGGGGTGGCGGTGACGAGCAGGACCTGCGAACCCACGACCAACCGGGCGAGCGCCCGGTAGCGGTGCGTGCCCGGGTTTCGGAAGCGGTGCGCTTCGTCGACGAGAAACAGGCGGACGGTTGGACGGTCGGACAGGCGGACGGTTGACGTGCTCAGCGCTTCGTGCGTCACGATCTGCGCTTGAACCCGGTGTTCCTCGAGAAGGGCACGCCACTGCTGCACCAGCACGGCCGGCACGACCAGTGCGAAGGGCTCACCCGGCGCGAGCGCGACCGCCAGCGCGACGTACGACTTGCCGAGGCCGACCGCATCCGCGAGCAGCGCACCGCGGTAACGCGCCAGAATGCCGGCCAGCCGTTCCGCGGCGGGGACCTGGTGCGGGGCGAGCCACGTCGGCCACGGGTGGGGTGCTGCGGGGCCAGTCGACGCGAGGTCGAGCAACGCGCGCGCTGCGAGCGTCGCGACCGCCGCCGGCGAGCCGACCGCCCCCGGTGCGAGCAGGCAGGCGAGCGGCTCGGCGAGCGGTGCCAAGTGCTCAGAAAGGATCCGCGGCGGCGGCATCCAGGGCACGGCGGTCGGCGGCATCGAGCTCGTACAAGTCGGCGATTGTGTCGTCGTCGGCCGCGCTCCGCCGCCCCTGATCGGCCAGGGCATGCCACGCCGCCGCATCAGCGTGCGGGAGCGGAAGTCCCCGAACGACGCGCGCGTTGAAGCGCCGGAAGCCACCGCGCGCGGGATCGGCGGAGAGCCGCGCCAGCGCGGTCAGCCAGCGCGAGTTGAAAAGGGCCGCGAGCGCATAGGCGTCGTCCGGCGCCCGGGTCGCGATGCCGTACACGGTGTTCAGGGGAACGACCTCCCCGGCGGGGACGGCCGCCGCAAGTCGCTGGGCGAGATCGGGCCAGATCACGCGGTGCGGGGCGTTGGCGAGCGCGGTGCGGAACACCTGCCAGGCCGGGCCTGCGCGGTAGTCGCTGCGGCGCCTCAAGCGCTCGAGATGGGGGTCGAGCGCGCGGGCCAGCTCGGGCGAGAGGCGGGCGAGGGGCCGGCCGTTGGGGGAGTGAGTCCATAGCAGGTGCAGCTGCGGGGTCGCCCGCCACGGCCGGACGTCCCGGCCGCGGACGGCGGGCCGCGTCGCCGCGCCCGGCTGGGAGACGAGGAACACATCGTCTGCCCCGGTCTTCACGCCGAGCTGCGGGCTCCAGCGGTCGCCCACGGTCGGGAAAGCGGCTCGCAGGCGGCGCGCGACGGTGGTCGCCGCGTGCCCGAGGATCCAGGGACCACCTGCGGCGAGCGCGCGCTGCGGCAGCGTGGTCGCCGCGCTCCTCGGCCCCAGCGTCGTGGCGACACGCTCGCGGCCGGTCGGCTCGAGCCGCGCGGCCACGAGGACCATGGGATACACCGCGGCCCCGAACGAGCCCGCGGCGGGGACGGGGGCCACACGCTCGAGGCGCGTGCTCGCGGCCAGCCGCTGTCGCAGCGGCTCCGCGTATCCGGTGGATGCGAGCTTTGCGGGGACGAGCAGCGCCGCCGTCCCGCCCGGCGCCGCCAGCTCGAGCGCCCGCTCCACGAAGGCGACGGCGAGGTCGGGCAGGTGGGCGAAACCGCGGCCCGGTGCCGGCCGCCAGGTCGCATAGCGCGTCGCCAGCGCCTCCCGCACCTGGGCGGGCACCCGCTCGCCGCGCACCCACGGCGGATTCCCGGCGACCAGATCGAACCCCCCGCGCGCCAGGATGTCGGCGAAATGCGATTCGAACGCGAAGAACGGCGCGCCGCCCTCGTGGATATGGCGGCGGGCGGCGGCCCGGAGGTCACGGCGGCTCGCGCGCAGGCGACGGAGCAACGCGCGCTCCTCCGACGTGAGCCCCCGCCGCCGTCCGAATAGGTCGCGATCTTTCCCACGGGCCACGAGCTCGGCGGCGCGCCGCTCGAGCGTGGCCACCGCCGCCGCGAACAGGTCTCGCGCGAGCGCTCCTTCGGCGCGGGCGAGCTCGCTCAGGGCGCGGCGCTTCGCGGGCCCGGTGAGGCTGAAGAGCGCCCGCCGGGCGGCGGTGAGGCGCTCCACTGCGGCGCCCTGCAGGGCGGGCGCGGTGGTGCCGCCGAGCGCGCGCGCCAGGGCCAGCGGATCGAGCAGCGCGTCTCCCTGGCGCACGTGCCCGTCCAGGTTCGGCAGAGGCGCGATCCGGGCGAGGTTGGTCTCGTCCTGGTCCGCGACCAGCGCCAGCCACAGCCGCAGCTCCGCGAGCCGCACGGCCGTGAGCTTCAGGTCCACCCCGAACAGCGAATGGTCCAGCACGTCGCGGCGCACCGCGCCGGCCGGTCCTTCGCCCCCACTGCACCGCAGTCGGGTGAGCTCCTCCAGCGCGCCCAACAGGAAGGCCCCCGACCCGACGGCCGGGTCGAGCACCGCGAGCACGCGCAGGTCGGGACGGGGCTCGGGGGGCTCGGGGGGCTCGCCTGCGTGAATCCAGCGCTCAGCGGCTCCCCGCGTGAGGCCGAACCGATGGACCAGCGCCGCCGCGAGGCCGGCGCGCACGATCTCGCGCACCAGGGCCGCGGGCGTGTAGTAGCTGCCGCTGGCGCGTCGCTCGGCAGGATCCATGACGCCTTCGAACACGCGGCCCAGCATGTCGGGCGCGATGGCGTCGCCGCCCTCCGCTTCGCGCGCCGAAAAGTGGAATCGCTCGAACACCTGGTCGAACGCGTCGCGCCAGTCGGCGTTGGACCACCGGGCCGCGCCGTGGCGTCGCTCGAGGGCGGTGGGCTCGAACAGCCCGCCGTTCAGAAACGGCAACTCGCCGAGGGCGCGCGCCGCGCCGGAGCGCTCGGCCGCCGGGTGGTTCAACGCGCCGAAGCACAGCGGATCGAACACTTCGCCCTGAAAGTGACGCCGGGCGCCCGCTGTCTCGTCGAACCGGTGGATCAGGTAGCGCCGATCGCCGTCGAGCCAGCCCTTCGCCTGCACGAAGTACAGGAACAGCACGCGGGTGAGCGCCGTGAGGGCGAGGGCGTGCCGCTCGGTTCGGCTGCGGGGCGCCGCCAGCCGGTCGGTCAGGCGCTCGAGCGTCGCCCGGAACGCCTTGAAGAAGCGCGGGGTGACCCCTTCGCTCGCGAGTGCTTCGCCGATTCGCAGGCTGAGCGCCAGGGACGTCTCCCCTGGCAGGGGGCTGAGGCGCTCCAGCATGGCGAGCGAGCCGCCGGATGGGCGCTCCAGGGGGATCGTCGCGACGCGCACCGCTGGTCCGCGCGCGGCCGCGCGCCAACTCGCGCACACCAGCCGCCGCGGGCCCACGCCGAGCGCGCACGCGAGACCTCGCTCGACCTGCGCTGCGAGTCGCCGGGCGGCTACCCGGACCGCTCCCTCGGGGTCGCGCGCCTCGAGAGCGAACACGCGGAACGAGTCATGGTGTGCCACCAGGGCCGCCCGCACCACACCCGTCGCCTCCGCGTGGGCTGGACCGAGCCAGGGCCCGGGTGGCACGTGCTCCCACGCCGCATGAAACCCGAGCGCCCCAAAGAGGTGGCGAAGATCGTCGATCTGCTCGGTGCGGGCGAGAAGTTCTCGCAGCACCACGGGAACCCCTGGTTCGGACCGGGGCTAACCTGGTGGCGGAGCTGCTCGGATTAGGTACCGGAGTGTTGCGGGGAGGATCTATTCAATGCGGCGTTCGGAATGTGGAATGCGGAATGTGACGACGAGCTTCCGCATTCCGCGTTCCGCACTCCGCATTCAGGAGGTCTTTCTCAGCCTGATGCTCCCATTCACCGTCGCCAGGTCCAGCCGCCGTCCCCCGCCCCCGATCGTGCCGTTCAGGCGCCGCGGCCCGAGCCGCCCCGTGACCGTCAGCGGGAAGTCGGTAACGATCTCGCCGTTGACGGTGCTGGCGCGCACGTCGGTCGACAGGTTGGCCGGCAGATCGAGGGTAATGCTGCCGTTCACGGTGGCGAAGTCGAGCGCGTCGCTCCAGGTGGCGCGGCCGATCGAGGCGACGATCGAGCCATTCACCGTGCGCGCTTCGGCATACCCCGATGTCGCAATGCGAATGCTGCCGTTGACCGTGGTGGCGTCGACGTCGCTCGAGAGATTCGCCGCCTCGACCCCGCCGTTCACCGTCGTCCCGCGGAACCGGACGCCCGCGGGCACCCGCACCGTAAAGTCGACTCGCACGTCGTTGTCGCGGACGTTCATGTGGTTGTGGTCGCCCGGCTCGCACGTGTTCTCCCGGCGGCCGTCGCTCGGATACACGGCGCAGATCGTGACGCCGTCCTCGGAGGGCACCACCTCGATCTTAACGTCGTCGGGATCGCTCCTGCGCGCGTGCTTCACCGCGGTGACCTCGACATCGCCCGAGCCGGCGACCGCGCTCACGTCGCCGTTCACGCCCTTGATCTCGATCGTCTTGCCGGCGGCGAGCTTGCCCTTCCAGTGGAACTCCTGGGCCGCCACCGCGCGGGTCGCGAGTGCGAGACCCGCCGCGAGCAGGACCAGCGTGGAAACGCGCATCGTCATTCCTCCTCTGGGTCTTCGTGCTTGTCCTTGTCCTTGATCAGCTGCCCGGGGCGGCAGATCCTGATGTCTCCGTTGAACGACTCCAGCTCCAGCCGCGCGCTCCCCGACCCGATGGTGAAGTCGAACCGGTGCTTCGTCTTCCTGCTGAGCTGCACCGGAAAGCAGGCGTTGAAGTCGCCGTTGAACGTCGACACCGCCACGGCGACGCTGGCCCTCTCGGGTACCGACACGCGCAGGTCGCCGTCGTGGGTCGAGAAGCGGTAGCGGCCGCCGTCCTTGATCGTGCCGTCGTAGACGATGTCGCCGTTGACCGTGTTGGCCTCGGTGTTGGCGGACTCGATCTGAGTGAGCGTGATGTCGCCGTTCACGGTCTCGACCGCGATGTCGCCCGAGATGGCCGTCGCCGTGATGGCCTCGTTCACGCTGCTCAGGTCGATACGGCCGCGAGCCTTCTCGAGTGTCACCTCGCCCTGGACCGACTTGAGGGAAACGGTGCCCGCGCCCCCCGACACCTTCACCGCGCCCTCCACCGTCTCGGCCGTGACTTCTCCCTGCGCCCCGTCCACGGTGATGTCGGTGTACACGCCCGAGAGTGCCAGAGCCATCGCGGTCGGGACGGTGATCTCGTAGTCGACCACCTGGGACGGCCCGCGCCGGCTCTGGGACTTCACGTGCACCACCTGGTCGGACGCGTCAATGGTGATCCGGTCCCGGCTCGAGTGGCTGGCCGTGATGCGCACGGCGCTCTTGCTCCACGTCTTGACGGCGATCTCGCCCCCGAAGTTACTGACCTCCAGCCGGGCGCCGGCTCGCACCGGGATGGTGGTGTCGGTCTGCTGCGCCAGCCCGAGGGCCGCGAGCGTCGCCAAGGTCGTGAGCATGCTCGTTCTATCCTCTCTAAGTCCGCGCGCTGGCGAGCGTCGCCGCCTGCCGCAGGAGCTCCAGTTTACGTCGCGTCTCTTGAGCGAGATGCTGGTTCAGATATGCGTTCGCGGGATCGGCCGCAAGCGCGCTTTGCGCGTCGCGGATCGCCCGGTCGATGATCCCCAGGTTCTTCTCGATCACGCGCACGGTGCCGGTGTCGAGCCGGCTGCGGTTGCGCTCGAGCGCTTGCTCGAGGACCGCCACCGCCGCCGACGTGCGGGCGTCCATCGGAGCGATGCCCACGTTCGTCATGACGGGCGTCGCCGTGGTGGTGGCGGTGCGCGCCCCCCGCGCCACGGGGCGCGGGCGCACGAGCCACGCCGAGCCGCCCGAGACGAGCGCCAGGACGACCGACGCCGCGACGAGCTGGGGCACGGTGAAGGAGAAGCGCCGCACCGCCGGCCGGGCCCCGGCTGCCGCTGCCAGTCCGATGCGGCTCGCCACCGCGGGCCACAGGTCCACTGCGGGCGGGCGGTCGTCCAGCGCCCGGGCGCGCCCCACGACGCGGCGCAGGTCCGCGAGGGCGCTCCGGCAGGCGTCGCACGACGCGAGGTGCGCCTCGCACGCCGTCCGATCGGACGGCGCGAGCTCGCCGTCGAGATACTCCGAAAGTCGATCCAGCCACTGGTCGGTCATCGTTCCATCTCCTTCAGCGCTCGAGATGCTTGCGGAGCGCCATACGGGCGTGATGCAGTTGCGACTTCGATGTCCCGGGCACGATCCCCAGCATGTCCGCGATTTCCTCGTGACGATACCCTTCGACGTCGTGCAGCACGAACACCTGTCGGGCCCCCTCGGGCAGTCGCCCGATCGCCGCCTCGAAATCCAGCGACAGCTCCGGCGCCGTCGGGCGGCCCGCCACGCCGTCGAGCATGTTCTCCGCGTCGCTATAGCGGCCTCGCTCCGTGCCGATCGTGGAGCGCCGCGCCAGAATGACGTTCACCGCCAGGCGATGCAACCACGTACCGAACGCGGCGTCGCCGCGGAACGACGCAAGTTTGGTCCACGCGCGGACGAACACGTCCTGCGCGATGTCGTCGGCGTGGTCGGGACCGATCATCCGCCGCACCAAGCTGTGGACGCGGTTCACGTGGGTTCGGTACAGCCGCTCGAAGGCACGGCCGTCGCCGGAGGCGGCGAGCGCCGCGTCGGCCGTTTCCGCGTCCCCCGCCTTCGCCGCCTGGTCCGGATCTCTGCGCAGTGTCGCCACCCCGGCAGTGGTGAGCTCCATGTGCTGTGTCTGATAGGGCTTAGAGGTAAAGGGTTGTAACTCAGCGGGAAAGCCTACAGCCAGGCGCACCGAATGGGCTAGATTGCGGGCCCATGACCGCCGGAATCCTCGCCCTCGCGGGCCTCGGCCTGCTGCTCGGCCTGAGACACGCCTTCGAGCCGGACCACCTCGCCGCCGTCTCGACACTCGCGACCCGGCAGGGGCGGCTGCTCGACGCCAGCCGCCTCGGGCTCGCCTGGGCGCTCGGCCACACCGCCAGCGTCGGCGTCGTGGTGGCCGCGATCATGCTCTTCGGGCTGCAGCTCCCCGTCCGGCTCTGGCCCGCCGCCGACCTGCTGGTGGCCGTCCTGCTCGTCGGGCTCGGCGGATCGGTGATTCTGCGCTACATCCGGGGGCGCTGGCATCTGCACCTGCACTCGCACGACGACGGCCCGCACCTGCATCTCCACAGTCACGCGATCGGACCGGCCCACGGACACGCCCACCCCACCGGCGACGCGCGCCGCTCGCTCGGGTTCGGCATGTTGCACGGGCTCGCCGGGAGCGCGACGATCCTCGTACTGCTCGTCGCCGCGGCGCCGACCCGCACGGCGCAGCTCGCGTACTTCATCGCCTTCGCGTGCGGCACGACGGTCGGGATGCTCGCGGTGTCGCTCACGCTCGCCGGCGTCGTGCGGCTCGCGTCGGGGCGTGGAGCCAAGTGGGCAACGGCGCTGCACCTGGCGTCGGCGGTGACGAGCGTGGTGGTGGGACTGGTCCTCGCGGGGCGCGTAGCGAGCGACTTCCGGAGCTAGTCGAGGAGCGAGCGCTCCGTCCTGCACGAGACAGGGCGCCAGGCATTCTGCGTCAGACCATCCCTGACCGAGGGTTTTGGTCAGGTGCCAGCCGCGAGAGCTAACGTGTGTGCCCCAAGGCGCGCTACCCGGCGTCCCGCGCCGCCCCCGTGCCGCGGCACATGGATTGCTGCGTACCCCCTGCGACCTCGTTGGTGATCGCGCCCCGCCCCGAGGCGATCCGAGCAATCGCTGCTCAGAGCAAATCCGCCGAAAGGCGGTGACGCAGAGCCACGGGGCTACCGCGGTACACACCGCCACTGCTCGCCGAGCCGCCAGCGAAGCAATCGCTGGCGGCCTTTTTTGCCTTTTCGGCACCGCCGGTGACACCGCAGCCATCGCGCTGCCACACGGGGGTTTCATGCGTACCACATTCTGCATGGCGGCCGCTCTCGCGGTCGCGATAGCGCCAGACGTCCGGGGTCAGACCGGCAACGGTGCTCCCAGCGGACCGCATTACAATCTCAACATCATCGGTGTCTCGCACGACAAGAGTCCCAACATGAATGGTGGCGGCAACGTCATCTTCGTGGACCTCGGAACGAAGAGCGGCACCGCCGTGACGACGAAGATTCTCCTCAGTCAGGCAGCCGACGGCGTGTTCGAGGTGCTCGACAAGAACGGGACGGACGGCGAAGCCTCCTTCTCCCTCCCCGTCCCCGGCACCTACACGGTCTGGGCCCGCGCGCTCGGCACGCCGGGTGGACAGTCCAAAATCGCCACCTGCGCGACGTTCATCGATCCCACTACGTTCGTGGCGACGTTGCTGTGCTCGACCGACAACGAGGTCTTCGTGCGCGGGACCGGCAAGAGCAGCTTCCGCAACGTGACCAACGCGCTCACGACCATTAGTCTGGTCCTTGGGAGCGCGGCCCAGTTGGCGTGCGGCACGCCGACCGTCAGCCTGTTTGACGCGTGCCTGCAGGACTTCCTCTGGCAGTACGACAACAATGGGCTGAAGCTCTTGCAAGTCCGCTTCTACTCTAACCCCTCGTAACAACTGAGGATCGTCGGTGCCCCGCTGCAGCTCAGCGGGGCACCGGCGACTCAGCCCGCGTAGGATCGGCCTCGCCACCGGGCGAGGCTCCGGTACATGCGGGTGCTCATGTGCTGCTCGCCGTGTGTCAGGAAGATGTCGAGATGCTGTCGGACGTCCCACCACGTCACTCGAGCGTCTCTCCCTCCACGGCGGCGACGACGACCGCGCCCGTGAGGTGCCCCACGACGTTGGTCATTGTGCGGAACATGTCGGGGATGCGATCGAGCCCGAGCAGGAGCGAGAGCCCGGCGAGGGGCAGCCCTGTGCTGGCGAACGCCGGGGCCAGGCTCACGATGCTCGCGGAGGGAACGCTCGCCACGGTCAGCGAGCTCAGGAATACGGCCGCCCCTGCCTGGAACGTGTCGCCGAGATCCAGGGTGACGCCGTACAGCCGTGCCACGAACAGCACCGCCACCGCCTGGAACAGCGCGCTCCCCGCGCGGCCGATGCTCGCCCCGAGGGGGAGCACAAAGCTCGCGACGGTGCGCGAGATCCTGAGATCGGTGTCGGCAGCGTCGAGCATCACGGGAAGGGTCGCGAGCGACGAGGTGGTAGAGAACGCCATGAGCATGGAGGCGCGAATCGCCCGCAGGTAGCGCCACACCCCCAGCCGGGCGACGAACGCGACGGCGGGGAGGTACACGACCGCGATGAACACGGCGAGCCCCGCGATCACGGCGAGCACGAACACCGCCATCGCCCTGATGAGCTCCAGGCCGAACTGCGCCACCGCGCCCGCCACCAGCGCGAAGATGCCGAGCGGCGCGAGCAACAACACCCAGTGGACGATGCGGATCAGCGCCTGCGTGGCTACATCGGCGAGCTCGGTGAGCGTGTGACGCTTGTCATCGGGTAGCGCCGCCGCGGCGATCGCGAAGATCGTGATGAACACGATCACCGGCAGCAGGTTCCCGTCCACCGCCGCCCGGACCGGGTTCGCCGGGATCAGCTCGACGATGAAGCGAGCGCCGGTGGGGATCTGCTCCGCGGCGTGGCGCACGAAGGAGGAATCCGCGAGCGCGGCATTGCGCAGGGCCGCCTGCTGCTCGGCAGTGATGGGCGCGAGCGGCAGGAGTAGCGCCGCGACCACGAACCCGATCACAATCGCCGCGACCGTCGTGCCCCAGAAGAAACCGAGTGTGCGGGCACCCAGCCGCCCCACACGCCGCAGATCGCCGAGCCCCGCGACGCCCACGAACAGCGCGGTGGCGACGAGCGGAATCACGACCATCGACAGGAGGTTCAGGAACAGCGCGCCGAGCGGCCGCAGCCACCGCGTCACCGCGACCAGATGCGGCGAATGCGTCAGAGCGGCGACGAGGCCCAACGCGAGCCCCGCCGCGAGGCCCGCCACCATCCACACGTGGCTTCTCATCGCGCTCACGGTATTATTTCCGGGCACAATGATCACCGGCACCACCACGCTCCGCAACCGCTGACCCGTGGCCACTCCCGCGAAGCGCAGCTTCCACCTCGCCGCGGACGCCGGGGCCTCCGTCTCCGTCGAAGTCACGAGCGCCGGGGGCCGCCGCCCCGTAGTCGTCCTGTGCGGCTTGCTGCCCGAGCTCGGCGCGCGGCTCGCGCGGGCTGGGTTCGCGGCGGTGGCGGTCGACCCGCGGGCACCGCGCGATCTCGAGCTTGTGCTGGAGGCGCTGCAGCGTGGGGCGTTGGACTTGGACGCGGACGCGCGGTGTGGCGTGCTGGTCACGCGGACGGCAACCGAGCGCGCGGCGCTCCCGGCGGCCGGACGTGTTCCCTGGCTGGTCGTCCGGGACGCTCCGGACGAGCGCGAGGTGGAAGCCATCGTTCAATGGCTGGCGCGACACCTCGTGTGATCACCCTCGCGGGAGCGCGCCGGGCGTTGCGCGACCATCGTCCGCAAACGGTCGACGCGCCCGACGCGGGCCCGGCCGCGGTCGCGCTGGTCCTGGTCGATACCGCGCACGGCCTCGAGATCCTCTTGATCCGACGCGCCGAGCGCGCGGGCGATCCGTGGTCCGGTCAGATCGCGTTTCCCGGCGGCCGCCACGCCCTGGGCGACGCCGACTTGCTGGCGACCGCGATCCGAGAGACGCGTGAGGAGACCGGGGTGGACCTGCTGGGCGCGGAGCTCCTGGGCGCGCTGGACGACCTCCATCCCCGTACGCCGACGCTGCCCCCTGTGCTGGTACGGCCCTTCGTGTTCGCGCTGGCCAGCCGCCCCGCACTGCTACCGAGCGACGAGGTGCAGCGCGCGTTCTGGCTGCCGCTCGCGCGGCTGTCCGAGCCCGGCGTCGCCCGCGAGATAACCCTGACGCTGCGCGGAGCGGAACGGACCTTCCCCGCCTACCTGGTGGACGACGAGGTGATCTGGGGGATGACCGAGCGGATTCTCACTCCGTTTGTGGAATTAGCAGGCGATTTGTAGCTGTTTTGTAGCCCTTCAGAATCCACATATTTGCTTGACAGTATCTGAGAATTAGTTTATTCTAATAAACTTCTCGTCTGACGGGCGAAGTCGTTGCCCGGAAGCCTCATACCGACCACCTGGGAGCTGCCTGCGCGGCAGGGAGAATCGGCATGCACGCTTCGCTGCGCGACGCCAATCCGCCCCTCACCCGGTCGGTCGAAGACTACCTCAAGGCCATCTACCACCTCTCGAGCCAGGGCGGCTTCGCGGCGACGAGCGATATCGCCGCGATGCTCCAGGTAGCGCCGCCCTCGGTGAGCGGGATGGTGAAGCGGCTCTCCGAGACGGGGTTGATCGAGCACGTCCCCTACCGCGGCGTGCAGCTCACGGCGCAGGGGCGACGGGCCGCGCTCCGCATGATCCGGCGCCACCGCATCCTCGAGCTGTACCTCACCCAGCACCTGGGCTACGACTGGGGTGGCGTGCACGCCGAGGCGGAGCAGCTCGAACACGCCGTGTCGGACGACCTGATCGAGCGGATGGCGAGCGCCCTCGGTCACCCGCAGTACGACCCGCACGGCGACCCGATCCCCACGGCGGGCGGCGACATCGAAGAAGCCGAGCTCGTAGCGCTCGCGGACGCGCGGGTCGGCACCAAGCTCGAGCTGCGTCAGGTGGGGACGCAGGACGCCCCTCGACTGCACTACTTCGCGGAGCAGGGGCTCACCCCCGGCGTGCTGCTCACGGTGAGCGAGCGTCAGCCGTTCAACGGGCCGACCACGATCGCGCTGGTGCCGTCGGGCGACCCGCGCGTCGTGGGACGGGAGCTGGCCAAAGTGCTGTGGTGCCGGGAGGTGCCGGTGGAGCAGCATGGCTAAGGACGTCGGTCTAGGGGGAGCGGCGCTGTTCCTGACGGCTGGCGTCGCGTTGGCGCAGGAGCCCGCGCCCGCGATCGCCGACAACAGCTTCCTGCTCGAGGAAGCGTACAACCAGGAGCCTGGCGTCGTGCAGCACATCAGCGCGTTCCAGCTGTTCCGCGGGGCCGATTCGTGGGCCTACACCTTTACCCAGGAATGGCCGCTCTTCGGACAGCACCATCAACTGAGCTACACGTTGCCGATCCAACGGACCCACGACGGCCCGGCGACCGCGACGGGCCTCGGCGACGTGGCGGTCAACTACCGCTATCAGCTGGCCGGGGCGGAAGGGCTGTCCGTTGCCCCGCGGCTCTCGCTGTTGCTGCCTACCGGTCGCTCCAGTTTGGCCCTGGGCACCGGCGCGCTCGGTGTCCAGGCCAACTTGCCCGTCAGCGTGGTCATCGCAGACCGGCTGGTCACGCACTGGAATGCCGGCGCCACGGTCACGTCGTCGGCCAAGAACGCCGTCGGTGACCGAGCGACGACCACGGCGTACAACGTCGGCGCGAGCGTCGTGTGGTTGGCGCAGCCGGTCTTCAACGTCCTGCTCGAGCTCGTGTGGACGCGGGACGAGACGGTGACGGGTCCCGGCCGCACGGCCGCGAGCGACGGCCTCTCGATCAGTCCCGGGATCCGATGGGCGCACAACTTTTCCAGCGGGCTGCAGATCGTGCCGGGCATCGCGTTCCCGACCGGCGTCGGGCCAGGCGCGGGTACGCACGCAGTACTCCTGTATCTGAGCTTCGAGCACCCGTTCCGGAGGGGGAGCCGCTGATGGCGACGCCACAGGCCGATTTCCCGCTCGCGAGCCCGGAGCCCGGGTGGCAGCGTCCGCGCCTCGCGCCGAGCCTCGCCGAAGTCTACCGGACGGTTCCGGTCGATGCCGTCACCTGGTGGCGCCGCGCGCTCGCGTTTGCGGGTCCCGGGTATCTCGTGGCCGTGGGGTACATGGACCCGGGCAACTGGGCCACCGATCTGGCGGGCGGCGCGGCGTTCGGCTACACGCTGCTCAGCGTCATCCTGATCTCGAATCTCATGGCCATCCTGCTGCAGGGGCTCGCCGCGAAGCTCGGCATCGTGACGGGGCGGGACCTGGCCCAGGCATGCCGCGACCATTTCTCGCGTCCCACCACTCTCGCTCTCTGGGTCCTCTGCGAGGTGGCGATCGCGGCGTGCGACCTGGCCGAGGTGATCGGCTCGGCGATCGCCTTGAACCTGCTGTTCGGCGTCCCGCTGCCCTGGGGGATCGCCATCACGGCGCTCGACGTGCTGCTGGTGCTGCTGCTCCAGAACAAGGGCTTCCGGCTGCTCGAGGCCCTCGTGGTGGTGCTGATCGCGACGATCGCCGGGTGCTTCCTCTTCGAGATCGTGATCTCGCGGCCCGACCTGGGCGCGGTGGCGCGCGGCTTCGTGCCCGCCGCCGCGATTCTGCGCGACCCCCTGAAGCTGTACATCGCGATCGGGATCCTGGGCGCGACCGTCATGCCGCACAATCTCTACCTGCACTCGTCCATCGTCCAAACTCGGGCGTACGAGGAGAACGCGGCGGGGAAGCGCATGGCGGTCAAGTACGCCTTTCTCGACTCGACCGTCGCGTTGAGCTTCGCGCTGTTCATCAACGCGGCGATCCTCATCGTCGCGGCCGCCACGTTCCACAAGGCGGGTCGCACCGGGGTGGCCGAGATCCAGGAAGCGTACCAGCTGCTCACGCCGCTGCTCGGCGTGGCGGGCGCGAGCGCCGTGTTCGCGTTCGCCCTGCTCGCGTCCGGTCAGAACTCGACGCTCACCGGCACGCTCGCCGGGCAGATCGTGATGGAAGGGTTCCTGAACATCCGCATCCGGCCGTGGCTGCGGCGCCTCATCACGCGGGGCATCGCGATTGTGCCCGCCGCCCTGACCGCTATCTTTTTCGGGGAGAACGGGACCGCGCGACTCCTCATCCTCAGTCAGGTGATCCTCAGCCTGCAGCTTTCCTTCGCTGTGTTTCCGCTCGTGTGGTTCACGTCGGACCGGGCCAAGATGGGCGAGTTCGTGAACCCGTCGTGGCTCAAGGCGCTCGCGTACGCGGTGGCCGTCGTGATCGCCGCCCTCAACGGCTGGCTGCTCGTGCAGGCCGTGCGCGGCTGGCTCGGCTGATGTACCGGCGGATCCTCGTTCCCCTCGAGCACTCTCCCGCCGACGAGACGATCCTCACGCACGTGCGGCTGCTGGCCAAACGTCTGGGCTCGGCCATCGTGCTGGTGCACGTGGCGGACGGGTGGGTGGCCCGGAACATCAACGAGCTCGAGCTGCGGGAATCGGAGGAGATGCGGGAGGACCGCGCCTACCTGGAGGAGGTCTGCGCCGGGCTCGAGAAGGAGGGGTTCGACGCCGACGCCGTGCTCGCGGCTGGTGACCCCGCCAAGGAGATCGCCGCCGCCGCCGAGCGCGAGCGCTGCGACCTGATCGCCATGGCCACCCACGGCCACCGGTTGCTGGAGGATGTGGTCAAAGGCAGCACCGCGACAGCATTACGACATCAGACGAAGATTCCGATCTTAATGGTCCGGGCGGAAAAGAAGTAACATCATACCGTTCTTGCCTGCTCCAGCGCCCGCAGCAGGCCGCCCAGTCTCCGGTCGCGGGCTCCCCGCAGCTCCTCGATCTGGTCCTTGTACGCCCGCTCGATGCTGTGGATCAGCGCGCGTTGCTGCTCGGGCTCGAGTCGTTGCCAGGTAGGGAGCTCACCCCACCACACCTCGAAGCTGCCGAGCAGCTCCTGCAGGAACAGCGTGACACCGCCGTCCCCCGCGGCGAGATGGTACGTGAGGTGCGGCCCCGCGGCCGCCCACCCGAGCGCGGGCCCGAGCGAGACGGCGCGGTCGAGCTCGTCCACGTCGATCACGCCCTGCAGGACCAGATCGATACACTGGCGCCAGACCGCGGCGGCAATGCGCCCCACCACATACCCGGGAATCGGCTTTTTCAGGAGAATGGGGATGCGGCCGAGCGCGCGCAGATACTCCTGCGCGCGGACGACCGTGGCCGCGGTGGTGCGCGTCCCCGGCACCACTTCCACCAGCGGGATCAGCTCGGGCGGGTTTAGAGGATGGGTCACCACGCAGCGGTCCTGACGGCGGCAGCGCGCGAACACGTCGTTGGGCAGGAGGCCGCTCGAGGAGCTCGAGAGCAGGGCGTCCGGCGCGGCCACCTGCTCGATCGAGTCGAACAGCTTCTGCTTCGCGATCACGTCCTCGGGGATCGCCTCGATCACCCAGTCGGCATCCTTCACGGCTTGGAGCAGGCTCCGCGCCTGCGAAAACTCGAGCAGCCCGCGCTCCACGATGCCCTGGGTGGCGCGCTCCAGCGCCACCAGCGCCCGCGTGCGGCGCGGCACTTCCTGCTCCGCGCGCTCGAGCCCCCGAGCGCTGGCGTCGAACACCGTCACCGGCCAGCCGGCCGAGGCGCACAGCGCCGCCCAGCCGCAGCCGATGTCGCCGGCGCCGATGACGGCGACCTTGCGTGGCATCGTCACGCGTGCGCCTCCTGGGGCGCGGGCGGGGCGACGGCCTGTCGCACCGCCCAGCGGAACACGCGCTCCGACAAGAGCGGGCGCACCAGCGCCAGGTCCACCCGCGTCGCCACCAGCACGCGGGCCCCGGCGGGGTCGACGCGCGTGTGCCCGCGATGCTCCCCATCCTCCAGATCCACCACCAGCCGCTGCTCCTCGAATGTCAGGGAGCCCGGCTTCACGAGCGCCGCGATCGGCAACACGTCGTTCACGATGCAGCCGTCCAGCCCCTCCGCCCGCTGGTGGAACTCGATGTAGAAGCGCAGCGCATCCTGGATCCAGCGCGCCAGCGGCGCCCCCGAATGCGCCAACCGCGTCACTTCGCTCGGGGCGAGCACCATCTGGCGCGTGACGTCGAGACCCACCATCTCGGTCGGCAGCTCGGCGCGCAGCACGATGTCCAGCGCCTCGGGATCGCACCAGGCGTTGAACTCCGAGTAGCGGGTCGTGTTTCCCTGGGCGGCGATGTTGCCGATCATCGCGATGTGGCGTCCGACCTTGGCGCGCACCAGCTCGGGATCCTGCCGCAGCGCGAGCGCCAGGCTCGTCACCGGACCCAGGGTCACGAGGGTGACCGGGTGCGCCTGCTCGGCCAGCAGCCGGTCGAGCGACTTCACGAAGTCGAGGATCACCCCTGCTGGCGGCAGCTCCGCGTACCCCAGGCCGGACTCGCCGTGCGTCTCCGCGGCCACCGCGAGCGCTCGCTTGAGCGGTCGCCGGGCGCCCACGCCGAGCGTGGTCCGCTTCCCAGCGCGGCGCATGATCGCGACGGCGTTCCGGAACGCGTTCTCCACGAGCGTGTTTCCGTAGGAGACGGAGATGCCCCGCACGTCGAGCTCCGGCGACTCCAGCGCCAGGAACAGCGCCAGCGCGTCGTCGATGCCGGGGTCGGTATCGATCAAAACGGGATGCGGGAGGCGGGAGGCGGGAGGCGTCGGCTCTGGCACGGCTAAACGCTAGGGAGCGCGGACCTCGTTTGCAATAGTCTGGCGCAATTCCCGAAACTCGTCTGCACCGCCGAAGCCGAAGATGCGCTCGATGACCCGGCCGCGCCGGTCGAGGAGCACGGAATACGGCAGGCCACGATAGTGGTACACCTGCTTCATGCGCCCGCCCCCCACCAGGATCGGGAACGGTGGGCGGTAGCGGCGCACGAACGCGAGCATCTTGCCACGGTCCACGTCGTCCGACACGGCCGCGATCTCGAAATCCGCACGGTCGAACTCGCGATACAGCGCGGCCATGTGCGGGAACTCCTCGCGGCAGGGGTCGCACCACGAGGCCCAGAAATTGACGAGCGTCACCTTCCCCGCGAGCCGCGCCAGCGTCACCGTGTGGCCCTCGAGGTCGGGCAGCACGAACGGCGGGGCGAACGGCTCCCGCGCGCCTGCCGCGGCACCCGCCCCCGCGAGCAGTGACTCTGCATCGAACACGGACAGCGCACCGGCCGCGTTCACCGCGACGGCGGTCTCGTGCGGGCCGAGGTGCCGGGTCGCGACGATCGCGCCCGTCGCCGTGTCCAGCACGTCCACCCGCAGCCGGGTGGCCGCCGAGTCGTCCGCGCCGAGGGCGTACAACCGGCCGTCCGGCCCGAGCGCGAGCGCCACGTTCACGAGCGCGCTCCGCATCCGCAGCTCCGCGCCTTTGGCCGGGAGGAACACGGGATCGGACTCGCTCGAGAAGAGCCCACGCGTCGCCGTCCAGACCAGCTCACCACCAGGCGCGTACTTCCCGATCTCGTCGCGCACCAGCGGCGCGTAGTACACCGCCCCACCCCGTCCCACCGCGATCGCTCCCGCGTTCACGAGGTAGGTGAGAAACGGCAGCGCCGGCCGGCGGATGGTCGCGAGCCCGTCGGTCGGGCGGCCCAGCGTATCGAGCATGCGGATGAGAGGCGCCGTGTCCGGCTCCGACGTGCCGAGCTGCGGGACGTAATAGGGGGAGCGTGCCGCGGCGATCCGCCCACCGCCCGCGGCGTACAGCGACGCGATGTCGGGGCTGTCCCACTCGCGCACCACCTGGCCCGCGGTGTCCAGGACCACGCCCTCGCCCGTGCGCTCGGTGACGAGCAGCTCGCTCGTCCCGAGCGGCGCCACCGCCAGCGGCGTGGCGAGTCGCGGACTCGTGAGCTGCCGCACGACGCGCAGCTCGCGATCGAACGCGATCAACCGGCTCTTGTCGGGGTCGGGTGCCCAGGAGCGGCCGCCCAGCGATGCGGCCGGAGAGCGACCCAGAAAGAGGAGCGTGAAGCCCGCGGGCGCCGGGGGGCGGCAGGCGGTGAGCGCCGCCAGGACGAGCGCGGCGCCCCGCCCACCCCCCGGGGCCGGGGCCCGTCGCATCAGGACGCGGCTGCGACCGTCTTGATCTCGATGGTGTGCAGGCCGCTCACCAAGCGGTGCATGCCACTCACCTTCACCTTGGCTTCGGCGTACTGCTCGAGCTTCGAGTTCTGCGGATCGCCCGGCTTGGAGCTCACTGGCAGGTAGATGATGCCGTCGCTCGCGAGAATGCCGAGCGGCACGCCCGCTTTGGCGCACGCCTGCGCGCACGCCTTGTGGCCCGCGCCGGATGCACCGTTCGTCGTGTTGCAGTTGAGGTCGACCACCTGTCCGGTGATCGTCATCTCGTTGCCCGCCGTCGCCGCGTGGCCTTGCGCCGCCAGCGGCAGCGCGAACAGGGCCAGGACGGCCGTCGTGGCGAGGATGCGCTTCAGCATCGTCGATCCTCCTCAATAAGGTATTGGTCGGTGCGAAGGCCGCGAGACCAAGGGGAAGGGACCCGCGGCCGCTTTCGTGTACCATACGTCCCGACCGGCTGTTCCGGATTGGCGTATATTGGCGCCATGCACGAGGCCTATCGTGAGCTGCTGAATACGTTTGGCCGCGGGTGGGAGCGTGGGGCCGTGGACGACATCGCCGCCGTGTTCGCCCCCGATGCCGTGTTCGTCGAGACCCCGTTCAGCGAGCCGAGCGCCGGCCTCGAGGCGATTCGCGCCTACTGGAAGGACGTCCCCACCAATCAGGCCGATGTGACCTTCAAGGCCGGGGAGATCTACGCCGCGGGACCGTGGTTCGCGACCGAGTTCCGCTGCACCTACCGCCGGCGCCGCAGCGGCGACTGGGTCGACGCCCGCGGGGCATTGTTCTGCGAGACGAAGGACGGCAAGATCAGCGAAATGCGCATGTACTGGCATCGCCACCCGTGAGGCGCGCGCCCGGCCCGCCCGGCCCGCCCGGC
>Ga0184619_10000006_pt1 | contig 123246 bp, 118 predicted proteins | sample PLM0_60_b1_FD_133146 | JGI IMG/M metagenome (GOLD analysis project Ga0184619, IMG submission 133146) | Groundwater sediment microbial communities from an aquifer in East River, Colorado, USA - PLM0_60_b1 | ecosystem: Environmental > Terrestrial > Soil > Riparian zone | place: USA: East River...
TGAAGCTCGTGGCGGAGCTCGGGTTGCAGACCGGAAAGGACCAGGGGTTCACCACGGCGTTCCGGGACTTCGATCCCAAGGCGGCACATGTCTTTGGAGGCATCGGCGTCCGGCTCGGCTTCTGAGCCGCCGCCCGAACGGGCGGCGATGGAACGCGCCCTCGACCTCGCACGCCGGGGTTGGGGGCGCGTTGCTCCTAACCCCATGGTCGGTGCCGTCGTGCTGGCGGGCGGCAGCGTGGTGGCCGAGGGCTACCACGCGGAGTACGGGGGGCCCCACGCCGAGGTCGTGGCGCTCGGGACCGCGGGAGAGCGGGCGCGCGGCGCGACGCTGGTCGTGAACCTCGAGCCGTGCGCGCATCACGGCAAGACGCCGCCGTGCACCGACGCGATCGTGGCGGCAGGCGTGACACGTGTGGTCGCGGGGATCGGCGACCCGGATCCGGAGGCGCGGGGCGGGGCCGGGGTGCTGCGCGCCCGGGGCGTGACCGTCGCGATCGGCCTGCTCGCCGAGTCCGCCGCCGCATTGAACGCGCCGTTCCTGTTCGCGCGGGAGCAGACGGAACGGCCGTTCGTCGCCCTCAAGCTCGCCACGTCGATCGACGGCCGCATCGCCGATGCCGCCGGCAGCTCGCAGTGGGTCTCGGGGGAAGCGGCGCGCGAGCACGTGCACTGGCTGCGTGCCGGATTCGATGCGATCGCGGTCGGCGGCACGACCGCTCTCCACGACAACCCGCAGCTCACGGTGCGCGGGCCGGTCACCCCGCGCCGGCCGCCGGTGCGCGTCGTGTTCGACCGGCGCGCCATGCTCAACCTGGGCGTGCAGCTCGTGAGCACGGCGCGCGAGGTGCCGACCTGGGTGATGTCGTCGCTGGACGCGCCGCCGTCGAGCGTCACGCAGCTCGAGAACAGCGGCGTGCGCGTGTTCCGGCCCACGACGTTGCGGGACGGACTCCGCATGCTGCGCGAGGCCGGGATCCAGTCGCTCTTGTGCGAGGGCGGCGGGGCGCTGGGGGCCCGGCTCCTCGCGGATGGCCTGGTGGATCGGCTCTACTGGGTGCAGGCGCCCGTGTGGCTCGGAGAAGGCGCGGTTCCGGCCTTTCCAGGCGTGCCGCCGCACCCCTTGGCGGCCGCGCCCCGCTGGACGCCGGTGGAGCGGAGGGCTCTGGGCTCTGATACATTATTGGTATTGGATAGGCGGCTATGTTTACCGGAATCGTAAGTGCCGTAGGCCGAATCGCTAAAGCGACGCGGCAAACGGGAAATGGGAAACGGGAGACGGGATTGACGCTGACCATCCGCGCTCCCTACAAGGGTATCAAGCAGGGTGAGAGCATCGCCGTGAACGGCGCCTGCCTCACCGTCGAGCGGGCAGTGAAGGGTGGGTTCTCGGTGCACGTAGTCGAGACGACCGAGGGGCGCACGCTGTTCGGCGAGTACGTGGCCGGGCGCCCTGTGAACCTGGAGCGCGCGCTGCGCGCGGCGGATCGGCTGGGCGGCCACATTGTCCAGGGGCACGTGGATGGGGTCGCCGTGGTGCAGCGCGTCGAGCGGCGTGGGGACGCGTGGGTGTACGACCTGCGGGTGCCCGACGCGGTGCGGCAGGTGTCGATTCCGCGCGGCGCGATTACGCTGGACGGCGTGAGTCTCACGATCAACGACCTACCCGGGAATGACCTGGTGCAGATCTCGTTGATCCCGTTCACGCGCGAGCACACCACGCTCGGAACGCTCGTCGTCGGCGACCGCGTTCACGTGGAGGGTGACGTTCTCGGGAAGTATGTGAGGCAACTATGCCGCACCACAAAATAGAGCAGGCGATCGCGGACATTCGCGCCGGCAAGCTGGTGATCGTGGCCGATGACGAGCACCGCGAGAACGAGGGCGACCTGGTCGGCGCGGCCGAACGGGTGACCCCGGAAATGATCAACTTCATGGCCACGCACGGCCGCGGGCTGATCTGCGTCACGCTCATGCCGGAGCGCTGCCAGGCGTTGGGGCTCGCCCAAATGGCCGAGCACAACACGGAAGCGCACGAGACCGCCTTCACGGTGTCGATCGACGCGGCCACCCGGTTCGGCGTCACGACCGGCATCTCGGCCGCCGACCGCGCCGCCACGATCCGGGTCGCCATTGACCCCGCCACCGTGCCGACCGACCTGCGCCGTCCCGGGCACGTGTTTCCGCTGCGGGCGCGGCCGGGTGGGGTGTTGCAGCGCGTCGGGCAGACCGAGGCGAGCATAGATCTGGCCCGGCTGGCGGGGCTCTACCCCGCAGGCGTGATCTGCGAAATCCTCAACCCCGATGGCTCGATGGCGCGGCAGACTGACCTCGAGCAGTTCGCCGCGCGTCACCGGCTCACCTTCATCACGGTCGCCGAGCTCGTGGCGTACCGGCTGACGCACGAGCGGCTGGTCCACCGCGTCGCCGAAGCGCGCCTCCCCACGCCGTTCGGCGAGTTCCGCATTGTGGGCTACCACAACGATGTCGACGCTGCCGAGCACGTGGCCCTGGTCTACGGTGACGTGCGGGACCGGAAGGACGTGCTCGTGCGGATGCACTCCAAGTGTCTCACCGGCGATGTGTTCGGGTCGGGGCGGTGCGACTGCGGCTGGCAGCTGCACTCGGCGATGCGGATGATCGCCACGGAGGGCCGCGGCGTCGTCGTCTACCTCGATCAGGAGGGGCGGGGCATCGGACTCCTCAACAAGCTGAAGGCGTACGAGCTCCAGGACGCGGGCCACGACACCGTCGAGGCGAACCGCGAGCTCGGCTTCAAGCCCGACCTGCGCAACTACGGCATCGGGGCGCAGATCCTCCTGGACCTGGGCCTCTCCGCCATCCGCGTGCTCACCAACAACCCGATGAAGCTGGTCGGGCTCGAGGGCTACGGCCTGCAGATCGTCGAGCGCGTCCCCATCGCGATGACGCCGTCCGACGAGAACCGCTCCTATCTCGACGTCAAGCGGGACAAGCTCGGCCACCTCCTGACCCACTGACCGTGGCCGAGATCCCGGGTTCGCCGCGCGCGCCGCGAGATGGTCGCGTGGCGGTGCTCGTCAGCCGCTACAATGAGGTCGTCACGGCCCGCCTGCTGGACGGCGCCCGGGAATGTCTCCGTGCGAAGGGGGTGCCGGAGGCCCGCGTCGACGTGATCTGGGTGCCCGGTGCGTTCGAGCTGCCGGTCGCCGCCGAGGTCGCGGCGGCGACCGGGCGCTACGTGGCGCTGGTCGCGCTGGGGTGCGTCGTCCGCGGCGAGACGCCGCATTTCGAGTACGTCGCCGGCGAGGCGGCGCGAGGCCTCGGCAACGTCGCCCTCGCGCACCGGCTCCCCGTGGGTTTCGGCGTGCTCACCACCGAGACGCTGGAGCAGGCGCTCGCGCGGGCCGGCGGAGCGGCCGGGAACAAGGGCTACGAGGCGGCCGACGCGGCCCTCACGACGGCCGACGTCCTGGCCCAACTCACCCGTGCAGCGCCCCGAGACTAAGGCCCGCGCCCGCGCGCTCCAACTGCTCTACGCCTGGGACCTGTCCGGCCGCCCCTCGATCGAGGTCGTGGTGGCGCGACTCGCCACCGCGTGCGGCGGGAGGCCCGAGGGGTACGACCGGGGCGCCGATCTCGCGGCCCAGGCCGTGGCCGGACTCCCCGAGTTCGACCAGCGTGTCGCCGCCGCCGCGGAGCACTGGCGGTTCGAGCGCGTGGGCGTGGTGGAGCGCAACATCTTGCGGCTCGCGCTCGCGGAGCTCTCCGAGGGCGCGACGCCGCCGCGGGTGGTGATCGACGAGGCGGTGAAGCTGGCGCACTGGTTCGCGGGCGCCAAGGCGCCGGCGTTCGTGAACGGGGTGCTCGACGCGATGGCGCGGGAATTCGGCGCCCTGTGAGGATCCTGCTCGTCAACTGGAACGACCGCGAGAACCCGGACGCCGGGGGAGCCGAGATCCACTTGCACGAGACCTTCGGTCGGCTGGCGCGGGGCGGCCACGCCGTCGACCTGGTGGTGAGCGGCTGGCCGGGCGGGGCGCCCCAAGCGGAGATCGACGGCATGCGCGTGCGTCGCTACGGCGGGCGTCACAGCTTCGCGCTGCGGGCGCGCGGGGCGGTGCGACGGCTGCTGCGCGCCAGCCGCTACGACGTGGTGGTGGAGGACATCAACAAGCTGCCGCTCTTCCTCGCGGGGCTCAGCGACCGCCCGTTTTGCGCGCTCGTCCCGCACCTGTTCGGCGCCACCGCGTTCCTCGAAGCCGGTTGGCCAATCGCCGCGATCGTGTGGGCGGCCGAGCGACTCATCCCGCGGGCCTACGGCCGGGCGTGGTTCCACGCCATTTCGGACAGCACGCGTGACGACCTGGCGCGGCGGGGTGTGTCCCGCGAGCGGATCGAGGTCATTTACCCCGGCGTCGATGCGACCTGGTACGCTCCCGACGCAGCGGTGCCGCGGACCCGCGCACCCACGTTCTTGTACGTGGGGCGGCTCAAGCGTTATAAAGGAGTGGAGATCGCGCTCCGGGCGCTGGCCCTCGCGCGGCAGGCACGTGCCGACCTGACCCTCGACGTCGCGGGGCAGGGCGACGACCGGTCGCGACTCGAGCGGCGGGCGCGGGCGCTCGGCCTGGGGGAGACCGTTCGCTTCCTCGGCTTCGTGTCCGACGAGGAGAAGCGCCGGCTGCTGCGGCAGAGCTGGGCGGTGGTGCTGGCGAGCCCGAAGGAAGGGTGGGGTATTTCGAACGTCGAGGCGGCGGCGTGCGGGACACCCGCGCTCGCGTCCGACAGCCCGGGTCTGCGGGAGTCGGTCCGGCACGGCGAGACCGGTTTCCTCGTGCCCCACGGCGACGCGCGCGCGCTCGCGGACGGGATGCTCGCCCTCGCCGCCGATCCGGCGCTGGTGGCACGGCTGGGCCGCGGCGCGCGCGCCTTTGCGCAGCGGCTCTCCTGGGAGCGTACGGCCAGGGCGACGGAAGCGCATCTCCAGCGGGTCATCGCGCAGGGAGGCTGATCATGCGAATCACCATCACGGCGCGCCATTGCGAGATTGCCGATGAGCTCCGTGCCCGGGCGCGGACGCTGCTCGAGCGGCTCGGGCGGATCGCGCGCCGGCCGCATGATGGGCGGGTGCTGTTCGACGCCGACCACGGGCGCCCGACGGTCGAGGTACGGTTGCACGCGGCGCGCGGCGTCGTGCGCGTCGCTACGGCGCGCGGGGCCGACCATCGCACCGCCCTCGACCTCGCCGCCGCCAAGGTCCGGCGCCAGCTCGACAAGTCATCCACGCGGCGCCGCGCTGCCCCCACCCGCCGCGCCCTGGACCGCGAACCCCGGTGACGCTGCCCAAGGTGCGTGACCTGCTCGAGCGCAAGGGCGATCCCCTCGAGCTCGAGGCGCTCACGGGAGAGGTCGGGCTCGAGCGCGACATTCCCACGCCCGAGGCGTCGAGCCCGGGGCTCGTGCTCGCGGGCTACACCACACGCTTCGCGGCCAACCGCATCCACATCCTCGGAGAGACCGAAGTCACCTACCTTGCATCGCTCGATGCGGCGGCGCGCCGCCGGGCGCTCGAAACCATGTTCCAGTTCGACCTCCCGTGCGTCGTCATCTCGAAGGGTCAGGAGCCACCGACCGAGCTGCTTGAGCTGGCGCGCGCCAAGGGCGTCCCGGTGATCCGCACGCGGCTGAAGACGGCAGAGTTCTACCGCCGCCTGAAGCCGTTCCTGGACGACCGATTCGCGCCCGCCACGACGGTGCACGCGTCGCTCGCCGACGTGTTCGGCGTCGGGCTGCTGTTTTTCGGCCGCTCGGGGATCGGCAAGAGCGAGTGCGTGCTCGACCTGGTCGAGCGCGGCCACCGGCTGGTCGCGGACGACCTGGTCCACATCTCGCGCCGCGGCAACGGGGTGTTGATCGGCCATGGGCACGAGCTGGCGCAACACCACATGGAAATCCGCGGGGTGGGGCTCATCGACATCCAAGCGTTGTTCGGCGTCCGCTCGGTGCGCCAGCAGAAGCGCATCGAGGTGGTGGTCCAGCTCGAGGATTGGGACGCGACGCGCGAGTACGACCGCACCGGGATCGACGGGCAAACCACTCAGGTGCTCGACGTCGTGCTCCCGCTCGTCACGGTGCCCCTCAACCCGGGAAAGAACCTCACGGTGGTCTGCGAAGTCGTGGCGATGAACCATTTGCTGCGCTACAGCGGTGTGGATGCGGCGCGGGCGTTCAATGATCGTTTGCTCAAGCGCCTCGCCGAGCGCCGCCAGGTGCAGGAGTATCTCGAGGAAGACAATGAGTGAACCGCTCCATGGGGTGATCGTATCGCACGCGGCCGTCGCCCAGGCGCTGCTCGCTGCCGTCGCGGCCATCACGGGCGTGAGCGACGCCCTGGTGCCCGTCTCGAACGACGGCTGCGACACCGGGGCCCTCACCGAGCGCCTCACCCGGGCGATCGACGGCGGGCCTGCCGTGCTGTTCGTCGACCTGCCCGGAGGCTCGTGCCTCACGAGCTCGGTGCGGCTGGCGCGCGGCCGAACCGACGTGGCCGTGGTCACGGGAGTGAACCTCGCGATGCTGCTCGACTTCGTGTTCCACCGCGACCTCCCGCCGGCCGACGCGGCCCGCCGCGCCGCCGAGGCAGGCAGTCGAGCGATCCGTACGCCGGCGGCATGACCATCGCGCTGTATCGCCTCGACGATCGCTTGATCCATGGCCAGGTGGTCGTGGGTTGGGGGAAACCGCTCAACGCGAGCTTCATCGTGCTGGTGGATGACGTCGTGCGGTCGAGTGCCTGGGAGCAAGAGCTCTACCGCATGGGGGTACCGGCGGAGATCGAGGTCGTCTTCGCCTCGACCGCCGAGGCGGCGGAGCGCCTCCCCGAGTGGGAGCGCGACCCTCGCGTCGGCATCCTGGTCTCGGCGGAGATCGACACGCTGGCCGCGCTCGCGGTCGACGGCCACCAGATCAGCCGCGTCAACGTGGGCGGGCTGCACCACCGCCCGGGGCGCACCGAGCGGCTGCGCTACGTCTACTTGAGCGATGCGGAAGCGGCCAAGCTGAAAGCGCTGGCCGCGAAGGGCGTGGAGGTGACGGCCCAGGACGTGCCGACGGCGCACGCCGTGCCGCTCAAGGACTTCACGTGACGCTCGAGCTCCAGCTCATCTTGCTCGCCTGGGGCACGCTGGTCGGGCTCGATCTGGTCAGCGTGCCGCAGATGATGATCGCGCGACCGCTGGTCGCCGGGCCGATCGCGGGTGCCGTGCTGGGCGACGTGTCGACCGGCCTCCAATTGGGGGTGCTGTTCGAGCTGTTCCAGTACGACATCCTGCCGGTGGGTGCGGTGCGCTACCCCGAGTACGGCCCGGCCACGGTGGTCGCGGTGGCCGCGGCGCATGCCGCTGCGGGGACGCTGGGGCTGGGGCTGGGCGCGGTGGTCGGCCTGATCACGGGGATGGCCGGGGGAATGAGCCTGCACGTCATGCGGCGGCTCAACACGCGGGCCGTGCACCGGGCGAGTGCCGCCATCGAGGCGGGCGACCCGCGCGTGCTGGAGCTGCTGCACGCCGCCGGGATCCTGCGCGATGCGGCCCGCGCGGCGGTGGTGACCGCCTTCGGCCTCGCGCTCGCCCAGATGGCGCGCGCGTACCTCGCCGGCGCCGTGTCGCCGCACGGTGTCATGCTCCTCAACATCGCCGCGGTGGGAGCCGCGCTCGCGGCGGGAATCGCCGGGACCCTGCGCCTCGTGGGGCGCGGGCCCAGCCTGCGCTGGTTCGCGGTCGGCGTCATGGGCGGCACGGCCGTGGCGTTCCTGCGATGACGCGCGCCATGCCCGGACGTCCGGCGCTCGGCCGCAGCCTGCTCCGTCTGTTCACGATGCAGGGGTCGTGGAACTACGAGCGGATGCAGGGCATCGGCATGGGGGTCGCCGAGGAACCGCTGCTGCGCGATCTGCGGGTGGCCGGGAACGGGACCACGTACCGCGCGGCGGTGGCACGGGGCGCGCACTTCTTCAACGCGCATCCCTACCTGTGCGGCCTCGCGGTCGGCGCGGCCGCGCGGGCCGAGCGCGACGGCGTGCCGCCGGAGCAGGTCGAGCGGCTCCGCACCGCGCTGTGCGGGCCGCTGGGCTCCCTCGGCGATCGCCTGGTATGGGCGGGGTGGCTGCCCTTCACGTCCGGGCTGGCGCTCATCGGGGTGGCGCTCGGTTTCGGACTCCCGGCCATACTCGGGTTTCTCGCCGTGTACAACGTGGGCCACGTGGCGCTGCGCTGGTGGGCCCTGCGCGCGGGATGGCAGTACGGGGCCCGCGTGGCGCTGGCGCTGCGCGAGCCGGTGCTGCAGCGCGCCACGGCCCTGTCCGGGCCGGCGATGGCGCTCGTGGTGGGGGCCGCGCTGCCGCTCGTCGCGCAATATCTGAGCGCCGGGTTCCTCGGGTGGTCGCGCGGGGCCCTCGTCGCGGTGGCGGGCGGTGGCTTTGCGCTGTTGTGGTGGGCGCGAATGGTGAGGCTCACGGGGCTGCGGTTTGGTCTCGTGGTGCTCGCCCTCGCGGCGCTCGCGGGCTGGCTATGGCCGTAATCGAGCGCTCAGCGAAGATCGTCAACCCGCTCGGCATGCACGCGCGGCCGGCGGCTGAGTTCGTGAAGCTCGCGAGCCGGTTCAAGGCGGCGGTCGAGGTTCGCAAGGACGACCTCGCGGTGAACGGGAAGAGTATCATGGGCGTGATGATGCTCGCGGCCGAGTGCGGCTCGTCGCTCACGATCAAGACCGACGGTGCAGACGCCGAGCAGGCGATGGAGGCGCTCTTGGCCCTGGTGGCCGACGGGTTCCACGAAATGAAGTTGACGGCGGAGCTGCGGGAAGCCGAGCGGCGGGACGCGGAAGAGCGGGAAAACGAGGGACCGGAATGAGTGAACGGCTGCTCAAGGGGATCGGTGTGTCGGCCGGGATCGGGGTGGGGACCGCGGTCGTGGTGCGCTGGGCCATGCCCGAGGTCCCGCATCGCGTCGTGCCGCGCTCCCAGGTGGAGAAGGAAGTACGGCGTCTCCGCGCGGCGGTGCGCGACGTAAAACGCTACCTCCAGGGGCTGAAGGCGAAGGCCGAGGACCGTGCCGGGGTGGACGAGGCGCGCATCTTCGACGCCCAGATGCTGATGCTGGAGGACAAGGAATTCCTCTCGGGCGTGGCGCACCTGATCCGGGAGAACCACCTCACGGCCGAGAAGGCGTTCGAGTTCCGGGCCCTCGAGGTGCGGGACATGTGGGCCGCGACCGGCAGCCCGCGCCTCAAGGACCGGCTCGCCGATTTCTCGGGCGTGGCGATCCGGGTGCTCGAGCATCTCATGCACCGCGGCTCCGATGAGCTGTGGGACGGCATCACGCAGCCGTCGGTGGTCGTGGCCCGCGAGCTCGGACCGGGGCTCACGGTCCAGCTCGACCGCGAGCACGTGGTGGGGCTCGTCAGTGAAGAAGGCACGCGCACGTCGCACGCCGCGATCCTCGCGCATTCGATCGGGATTCCCGCTGTGTTCGGCGTGGCCGGCGCAATCGAGCGGATCGAGCCCGGCACGATGCTGGTCATGGACGGGACCCGCGGCACCGTGCTGCTCGATCCCACGCCTCCCGAGATCGCGGACGCGCGGGCGCGCGAGCTGCGCCGCCGCGAGCTGGGGTCGCAGCTCGAAGAGGTGGTGGGCCTCCCCGCGGTGACCACCGACGGCGTGCGGATCGTGTTGCGCGGCAACGTGGATCTGCCCGACGAGATCGACGCGGCGCGCGAGCACCGCGCCGAAGGCGTCGGGCTGTTGCGCACCGAGTTCTTGATCACGGGGCACAGCGCGCTGCCCACGGAAGACGAGCAGGCGGAGTACTTCCAGCGCGTCGCGGAGGCGTTCCCGGGTCAGCCGGTGGTGGTGCGGACGTACGATTTGGGTGGCGACAAGCTCCCCGCGCCGTTCCGCGCGCCGTCGGAGGTCAACCCCCAGCTCGGCTGGCGCGCCATCCGGGTGTGTCTCGATCGGCCCGATATTTTCCGGACGCAGGTGCGGGCGGTGCTCCGAGCCGCGAAGGACAACGACGTCTGGCTGATGATCCCGCTGGTGACCCGACTCGACGAGCTGGACCGCACCCGCGCCATGGTGGCGGAGCAGGCGGCGGAGCTCGCGCGCGAACGCGTGGCGGCCGCGACGTCGCTGCGGGTGGGCGTGATGGTCGAGACGCCAGCGGCCGCGGTGATGGCCGACCGGCTCGCGGCCGAGGCGGACTTCCTCTCGGTTGGCACCAACGACCTCACGCAATACACCCTGGTGGTGGACCGCGGCAACGCGCGACTCGCCGATCGCTTCACGCCGCACGATCCGAGCGTGTTGCGACTCCTGAAACAAATCGCGGATGCGGCGCGCGCTGCCGGGAAGCCCGCGAGCGTGTGCGGGGAGATGGCGTCCGAGCCGCTGTCCGCGTTCCTGCTGATCGGGCTCGGCTACGAAACACTGTCGGTCGCGCCGCCCGCACTGCCGCTCGTGAAGTGGACGGTGCGCCAGGTGAGCGCGGCGCGCGCCCGCGCCGCGGCGGAGCAGGCGCTCGCCGCGCGCACGGCGGACGAGGTGTTGGATGTGCTGCGACTCGCGCTCGCCGAAGCCGTCGACCTGAAGCTGCTCGACCCCGACGGCCGGTTGCCCACGGGGCGGCGCCCGGCTAGCTTGAACGTCTAACCCTCGGCCGGACAGGCAGATGCCAGCGCAACGCCACGTCTTCACCTCCGAGTCGGTGACGGAAGGCCATCCCGACAAGATCGCCGACCAGATCTCGGACGCGGTGCTGGACGCGATCATCGCCAAAGACCCCGCCGCACGGGTGGCGTGCGAGACGCTCGTGACCACCGGCATGGCCGTCGTGGCGGGCGAGATCACCACCTCCACCTACGTCCACATTCCCGACATCGTGCGGGGGACGATCAGCGCGATCGGCTACACCGACGCGAGCTTCGGCTTCGACGCGCAGACCTGCGCCATCCTCACCACCATCGACCGCCAATCGGGCGACATCGCTATGGGCGTCGACAAGGGTGGAGCCGGCGACCAGGGGATGATGTTCGGCTACGCGTCGGACGAGACCCCGTCGTTCATGCCGCTGCCGATCGTGCTGGCCCATCGCCTCGCCGAGCGGCTCGCCGTGGTGCGCAAGGCCGGAGATCTCTCCTGGCTCCGCCCCGACGGCAAGACGCAGGTGAGCGTGCTGTACGAAGGGGCCCGCCCGGTCGGGATCAGCAAGGTGGTCGTCTCGACCCAGCATTCGGACAAGATCGACAACACGGAGCTGCGCGAGGGCGTCGTGGCCGTGGTCGTCCGACCGGTCCTGAGCGATGCGGGGTTCGAAGTCCGGGACGCCGATCTGCTCGTCAACCCGACGGGGCGGTTCGTGGTCGGAGGCCCGCAGGGTGACGCCGGGCTCACCGGCCGGAAGATCATCGTGGACACGTACGGCGGTATGGCGCGCCACGGTGGTGGCGCCTTCAGTGGCAAGGACCCCTCCAAAGTCGATCGCTCGGCCGCGTACGCGATGCGCTGGGTCGCCAAGAACGTCGTGGCCGCGAAGCTCGCCCAACGCTGCGAGGCACAGGTCGCCTATGCCATCGGCGTCGCGCAACCCGTCTCGATCATGATCGAAACGTTCGGCACGGGCGTCGTGCCGGACGAAGCCATCGAGGCCGCGGTGCGCGAGGTGTTCGACCTCACGCCGCTCGGCATCAACAAGGCGCTGAACCTGCGCCATCCGATCTACCGCGCCACCGCTGCCTACGGCCACTTCGGTCGCGCGCCCGAGCGCCGACGGTACGTGGACAAGGACGTGGATCGGGAAGTCGACCTGTTCACCTGGGAGCAGGCCAACCGCGTGGAGGACCTGCGGCTCGCCGTGCAACGCTCTGCGCATCATGCCACCAAGAGAGTGACCGCATGACCACGACGGCCCGGACCGCCGCCTCCGATATCAAAGACCTGGGCCTCGCGGCCGAGGGACGCCGCCGCACCGAATGGGCGGAGCGGTCCATGCCGGTGCTGCGCCTGCTCCGTGAGCGCTTCACGCGGGAGCGCCCGCTCGCCGGGCGGCGTCTCTCCGCCTGCCTGCATGTCACGACGGAGACCGCCAACCTCGCGGTCACCCTGCAGGCCGGCGGGGCGGACGTGGCGCTGTGCGCGTCGAACCCGTTGTCTACCCAGGACGACGTCGCGGCCCATCTCGTGAAAGATCATGGGATCAAGGTGTTCGCGATCAAGGGCGAGAACCACACGTCGTATTACGAGCATATCCGCGCGGCGCTGGCCCACCGCCCGGACATCACCATGGACGACGGGGCGGACCTGGTCGGCGCGCTCCACATGATCGCGCTCAACCGGCTGGACGACCTCGCGCCGCCGGTCCGCAAATGGGTGGAGACGCTCTCCGGGGCCGACCGCCAGGCGCTCGTCGCCGGCGTGGCGGGCTCGACCGAGGAAACCACGACCGGCGTGATCCGACTGAAGGCCATGGCGCGAGACGGCGTGCTGCAGTTCCCGGTGATCGCGGTGAACGATTCCGATACGAAGCATCTGTTCGATAACCGCTACGGCACCGGGCAATCGACACTCGACGGGATCCTGCGCGCCACGAACCTCCTCATGGCCGGGAGCACGGTGGTGGTGGCGGGGTACGGGTGGTGCGGACGCGGGTTCGCTCTGCGAGCCCGCGGGGCGGGGGCGAACGTGGTCGTGACCGAGATCGATCCGCTCAAGGCGCTCGAGGCGCAGATGGACGGGTATCGGGTCCTGCCGATGGCGGACGCCGCGCGGATCGGGGACGTGTTCGTGACCCTGACCGGGAACACGCACGTGATCCGGGTGGAGCACATGCGCGCCATGAAGGACGGCGCGGTGCTCGCGAACTCGGGCCACTTCAACGTGGAGATCGACCTGGACGGCCTCAAGCAGGCGGCCCAGGGGCCGACCGCGGTGCGCGAGTTCGTGAAGGAGTGGTGGCTCGACAAGAAGCGCATCTTCGTCCTGGCGGACGGCCGGCTCATCAATCTGGCCGCCGCCGAGGGCCACCCGGCGAGCGTCATGGACATGTCGTTCGCGAATCAGGCCCTCGCCGCCGAGCACGTGGTGAAGCACGCCGCCGAGCTCGGGAAGGATGTGCACCGGATCCCGCGGGATCTGGATGCCGAGATTGCGCGCCTCAAGCTCGCCGCGATGGGGGTCGCCATCGATACCCTCACCCCCGAGCAGCAGAAGTATCTCGCATCGTGGGAGATGGGGACCTGAGCGCGAACCAGGTCCAGGTTCGGGTCGCACATCTGGGGCTCGATCGCACGACCAATACGCCGGTCGTCATCCTGCAGGAGCAGGAAGGGGAGCGGGTGCTCCCCATCTGGATCGGCCCCGCCGAGGCGAGTGCGATCGCCATGGAGCTGGCCGGCGTCAAGTTTGCGCGACCGCTCACCCACGATCTCCTCAAGCAGGTGATCCTTGGCTTGGGGGCGGAGCTCCGCAAGGTCATCATCACCCAGGTGAAGGACAACACCTACTACGCCGAGCTGCACGTGTACCGCGGGGATGCCGTGATCCAGATCGATGCCCGGCCGTCTGATTCGATCGCGGTCGCGCTGCGGCTCAAGGCGCCGATCTTCACGAGCGAGAGCCTGCTCGCGCTCACCTCGGTCGAGACGGGGGAGCCCGGTGGCGAATCGGGCGCCGGCCCGCTCGATCCGGAGGCCCTGAAGACCTACCTCCAAAACCTCGATCCTGAAGACTTCGGGAAGTTCACTCCGTAGCGCTGCGTTGCTGCTCTGCCTGGTGGGTGGGGGCGGCGGCGCGCTCGAGGCACAGCGAGTGGCGGTCAGCGGCCGGATCGTGTACGGCCCCGCCGGCCGGCCCCTGGCCCGCACCTGGGTCGTGCTGCATGCGGTATCGAGCGGCGGCGGCGGCGGCCAGCCGATCGACTCGACCCGCACGGACGGCGCCGGGGCGTATACCCTGATCATCCGACGTCCCGACTCGAGCGCCATCTATGTGGTGTCGAGCTGGCGCGCGGGGATCGTCTACTTCTCGGAGCCGGTCGTGCCGGCCGGCGGCGCGACCGCCACCCTGCGTCCGCTGTACGTCTACGACACGAGCTCCGTCGGGCCGGCGGTGCGGGTGGCGCGTCGCCTGGTCACGGTCGCGAAGATCAAACGCGACGGCACACGCGACGTCCTCGAGCTCGTGGAGCTCGAAAATCCCGGCGTGGCGACGCGCGTCGCCCGCGACACCCTGCGGCCCACGTGGGCCGGCGCCATTCCGTCGGTCGCCATCCAGTTCCAAGTGGGGCAGGGCGACGTCTCGCCGCAGGCGGTGACGCTGCGCGGCGACTCGGTCGCCGTGTATGGTCCGCTGCCGCCCCGCGAGCGCAAGCAGCTGAGCTACACCTACGTGCTCCCCGCGACGGTGCGCCGGTTGAGCCTGCCGATCGACCAGCCGACCGCGGAGGTGGACCTGTTGCTCGAAGACACCGCCGCGGTCGTGGCGGCCGGGACACTCGATTCACTCGGACACGAGGCCATCGAAGGCCGGCGGTTCGCGCGTTACCGCACTCCGCCGCTCGCGGCCGGCGCCCCACTCACGATCGCGTTCCCGGAGCGGCCGCTCGCGCCCGAGGCGTTGGTCCCGTTCATCGTAGGGATCGTGGCGCTGGCGCTGGTGGTGGGCTTCGTAGTTGCGCTGCGACGAAAACCGCGATAGACTGACTCTGTCGTTACAAGCGAATGGGGATTCACGGAAGCCGGTGCGAGTCCGGCGCGGCCCCGCCACTGTGACGGGCATGTTGTAGCGGCTCCACGCCACTGGGTGTCATCGCCCGGGAAGGCCAGCCGCTCGCCCGAAGCCAGGAGACGTCTCCGTTCGCGCCACCTGTAGATCCCTCGCGGGAGGGATGGTGGCGCTGCGCACACGGCGCAGGCGCTCGCCCATCTCCGCACCGTCGGGGGTGGGTTTTTTGCCATGCGCCATTGGGCACAGCGCACCCACCTCGCAGGTCTCGTCGCGCTGACCGTCACGGCCTGCGCGCGGGGAGAGCATGTCCCGGCCCGGGGCGACGTCGCCGTCACCGATGACGCCGGTCGCCGGGTGACGCTGGCCGCGCCCGCCCGGCGCATCGTGTCGCTCCTGCCCTCGTTCACGGAATTGTTGTTCGCGATCGGCGCGGGCGACCGGCTCGTGGGCCGCACCGCGTGGTGTGACTATCCGCCCGAGGCGGTCGCGGTACCGAGCGTCGGTGACGGCATGCCACCCAGCGTCGAGGCCGTGGCGGCCAGACGGCCGGATCTCGTCGTGCTGTATCGTTCCGGACCGAACGTCACGGCGGCCGACCAGCTCGAGCGGCTTGGCATCCGGACGGTCCTCCTCGATCTCAACCTGCTCGAGCAGCTGGGTCCCGCGGCGCGGCGGCTCGGCCGGCTCACCGGGCACGAGCAGACAGGCGACTCGCTCGCGGCCGTGATGGACAGCCTTGCCGCCGAGCCCCCAATCCCCAGCACCCGGTCCCTCGTGTTCATCGTCTGGGACAACCCACCGATCGTCATCGGCGGGGGGAGCTATCTCGACCACCTCGCCGCGCTCGCCGGGGCGCGCAACGTGTTCCACGACGTCGGCTCACCCTCTGCTCAAGTCGCGATCGAAACGATCGCGGCGCGCGACCCCGATGTCATCGCGGTCCTGTCGGACCGTGCCGTGGCGCCGCGCTATGCCACCCGACCCGAGTGGCGGGCGGTGCGCGCCGTCCGGAACGGGCGGTTTCTTTTTCTTCCGGGGCAGCTCTTCGGGCGTCCCGGGCCGCGCATCATGGAGGCCGTGCGGGAGCTCCGGCAGCGCCTTCAGGGCGGGCCATGAACTACGTGCTCCTCGCCGGTGCCGCTCTCACGACGCTCGTTGTGTCGCTCCTCGTCGGCCCCGCGAACGTGCCGCTCGGCGACGTGCTGGCCTCGCCCATCGTCTGGCAGCTCCGGCTCCCGCGCGCGGTGCTCGCGTTTCTCGTGGGTGGCGCGCTCGGCGTCTCGGGCGTCGGGCTCCAGGCCCTGGTGAGGAACCCGCTCGCGGACCCGTTCCTGCTCGGCCTCTCGGGTGGCGCGGGGCTGGGCGCGGTCGTCGCCATCGCCCTCCATCTCCCGGGCCCGTGGGCCCTCCCGCTCGCGGCGTTCGTGGGGGCGGTCGGCGCGATGGCGCTGGTATATCGCCTGGGTCTCATGGGCGGGGCGGAACTCGATCCGCGGATCCTGCTCCTGGGGGGCGTCGCCGTGGGTGCATTTGCGGCCGCCGTCACGACCGCCCTGGTCTCGCTCGCGGAAGCCACGGAGCTCCGGAACGCATTCCTGTGGCTCTGGGGCGGGTTCTCGGGGGCATCGTGGACCACGGTGCTCGTGTTCTTGGTGTACGCACCGCTGCCGCTGGTCGTCCTCGCCGCGCTCGCGCGGCCGCTCGACCTGCTCGTCCTGGGCGAGGAGCCCGCGCAGTACCTCGGTGCGGACGTGCGGCGGCTCAAGCGCCTGGTCTATCTGTCGGCATCGCTCTTGACGGCCGCCGCGGTCGCGGTGGCGGGCGTGATCGGCTTTGTCGGGCTGATCGTGCCGCACGTCTGCCGCCTCCTGTGGGGTCGGCTCCACCGCACCCTGTTCCCGACCGCGTTTCTCACGGGCGGGATCCTCCTGGCCGCGGCCGACACGTTGGCGCGCACCGTGGTGGCGCCGCGCGAGCTGCCCGTGGGCATCGTGACCGCCCTCGTGGGCGTCCCGCTGTTCGGCTTCCTGCTCCGCCGATGGACCGTGAGCTGATCGTCGCCGTCGGCGACCTCACGTGTCGTTACGCGGGCGCCCCGCGCGATGCGCTCCGGGGCGTCTCGCTCGACGTGCGGGCGGGCGAGTTTCACGCCCTGCTCGGGCCCAACGGCAGCGGGAAGACCACCTTGCTGCGCGCCGCACTCGGTCTCGTCCGACCCGTCGCAGGACGTGCGGAGATCCTTGGCCGCCCGGCGGGCGAGTGGTCGCGCCGAGATCTCGCGCGCGTCGTGGGCGTCGTGCCGCAGCGCGAGGAGAACCTGTTCCCGCAGCGCGTACACGAGACGGTCCTCCTGGGCCGATACCCGCACCTCTCGCTCTTCGGCGGCGTGCGGGCGGCGGACGGAGCGGCGGTCGAGCGGGCGCTGATCGCCTGCGATGCGGTGGACCTGGCGGACCGATGGCTCTGGACGCTCTCGGGGGGTGAGTACCAGCGCGTCCGGCTCGCGCGCGCCCTGGCCCAGGAGCCTCGGCTCCTCGTGCTCGACGAGCCCACGACGTCGCTCGACCTGCGGCACGAAATGGAGCTGTTCGAGCTGGTGCGCGACCTCGTGGACGGGCAGGGGCTCGCCGCGCTCATGATCACCCACCACGTCAACCTGGCGGCGCGCTTTGCCGACCAGGTCCTGATCCTCGCCGAGGGGCGGGCCGTGGCACGCGGCGCGCCAGCGGATGTGCTGACGCGGGAGACGGTGGAGCGCGTGTTTTCCTGGCCGGTCGCGATCGAGCCGTTCGATGGTCGCCCCCAGATGATCCCGCTGCGTCGGCACCCATCCTGATCCGGAGTCCTTCATGCGCCACGCCCTCGTCCTGCGTCTGAGCTTGCTTCCTTGGCTCGCTGCGCCTATCGCTGTCTCGGCCCAGGCGCCCGACACGGTCGTGCTGAACCCGGTGGTCGTGACGGCCACTCGGTTCCCACGGTCGGCCTCTGGCGTGTCCGCTGCGGTCACCGTACTGCGGAGGGAGGAGCTCCGCGCGCAGGGGATCCACACCGTGTTCGAGGCGCTGCGGGATGTCCCCGGGGCGGCGGTCGTGCAAACCGGCTCCTTCGGCGGCCAGACCTCCCTGTTCCTGCGGGGCGGGCAGAGCAACTACGTCAAAGTCTTGGTTGACGGCGTCCCAGTGAACCAACCCGGCGGTTCATTCGATTTCGCGAACCTGACAACCGACAACGTCGAGCGGATCGAAGTGGTGCGCGGCCCGGCCAGTGTGCTGTACGGTTCCGATGCTGTCACCGGTGTCGTCCAGATCTTCACACGGCGCGGAACCGGCGCAAGCCGTGCCGAGACGAGCGTGCGGGGCGGCACGTACGGGACGCTTGGGTTGGACGCCGAAACTTCCGGCGGTAGTCGAGTGGCGAGTTACTCCATCTCGATATCGCGCTTCGCGAGCGGCGGGATGTATGCCTTCAACAATCAGTATCACAACTCCGTGTTCTCGGGTCTTGCGCGGGTCGCGCCGAATGACCGAACTGACGCGACGCTCACGCTCCGGTATGGCGACAATGCGTTTCACTTTCCGACCAACGGCGCGGGAGTGCCCCTCGACCACAACCAGTTCGGCTACGGGAGCGGACCGACCCTGGGGCTCGACCTGGGGCACTACATCACCAGGCGGCTCGAGGCGCGCTTGCTCCTCGCCACCAACGAGACCAATGGCGGGTTCGACAACAGGCCCGACAGTACTGCGGATAGCTCCCGATTTCAGAGTCTCGACGACTTGCGGCGCTCGAGCGCCGACCTTCGCGCGAATCTCTACTTGGCCTCGGGCCCGGTCGTGACGGTGGGGACGGCGATCGAGCAGGAGCATGAGCGCAGCTTCAACGTCTGCCAGTCCTCATTTGGCGACTGCAGCACGCTACCGATCGACTCGGCGCGCTGGAACGCCGCCGTCTATGCGCAGGCCGTGACCGACGCCGGCCGCCGCATCGTCCTGACGACGGGCGTGCGATTGGAAGACAACCAACGCTTCGGCACCTATGTCACGTACCGTCTGGGCGCGGTGTATCGGCTCGCGGGCGGGACGCGCGTCCGGGCGACCGCTGGGACCGGCTTCCGCGAGCCAAGTTTCTTTGAGAACTACTCGACCGGTTTCACGGTCGGCAACCCCGATCTGCAACCCGAGCACTCCCGCAGCTGGGAGGTGGGCCTGGAGCAGTCGCTGGCCCGGGACCGGGCGAGCCTCTCGGCGACGTTCTTCGACCAGCGCTTTGTCGATATGATCGACTACGACCCGACCGTCGCGCTAGGCACGCCGAATTACCACAACGTGGCGGCCGCCGACGCGAACGGCGTCGAGTTGGGCATGCGCCTTGCCCCGGCAGGACCAGCTTCCGTGGCGGCGAGCTACACCTACCTCAGGACCGAGATCACGAACCCCGGCTTCGATCCGTCGTCCGGTGCGTTGCTCGCTGCTGGGGCGCCGCTCACGCGCCGGCCCCGGCACTCGGCGCGGCTCGACGCCCGCTGTCGCCTGGCCGAGCGCGGGACCATGTCGCTGGCCGTCACGTACGTCGGCGACCGACAGGATCAGGATTTCTCCACGTTCCCGTTTCCGCGTGTGACACTCGCCCCGTACACGCGCATCGACCTCGCCGCCCAGCTCGACGTGCTGCGGCCGCGTGGCAGCACACCCGGTTTGGCCGTCTCAGGGCGCGTCGAGAACCTACTCGACCACGGCTATGAGGAAGTGAGGAACTTTCCCGCCCGCGGTCGCACCCTGCTCGTGGGCGGGCGTCTCGGCTGGGGGCGGTGAACGCGACCCGCATCGCCTCGCTCCTCCCCAGCGCGACCGAGATTGCCTACGCGCTGGGGCTGGGCGATCTCGTGGTGGGGGTGTCGCACGGTTGTGACTACCCGTGCGATGCCCGAACGAAGGCGGTTCTCACCCGCCCGCGCTTCCCGCTCGACGGACTCTCGAGCGGCGAGATCGACGCCGCCGTGCGGCAGGCGCTGAGGGAGTTCGGCAGCGTCTACGAGGTCGATACTGAGCGGCTGGCCGCCGTCGGGCCCGATCTGCTCCTCACGCAGGGAGTGTGCGAGGTCTGTGCGGTGCCGACACGCGATGCCGAGACCGCCGCCGCTGGCCTCGCCTGCTGTCCGACGGTCCTGGCGCTGGACGCCCACGACGTGACCGGCGTGCTCGGCACGATTCGCCTGGTCGGGCGGGCCAGCGGGGTGCCGGAGCGCGCAGATGAGTGCGTGCGCGAGATCGAGCGGCGCATCGCGTTCGTGCGCGCGCGCCTCGAGGACCGGCCCGCGCCGCGCGTCCTGGCGCTCGAGTGGCTCGAGCCGCCGTTCGTGCCGGGGCACTGGGTGCCGGAGATGGTCGCGCTGGCCGGAGGGAATCTGCTCCGCGGAGTCGCGGGGCGGCCGTCGTTCGCGGTCGAGTGGGCGGACCTGGCCGGCCTCGACCCGGACGTCCTGCTCGTGATGCCGTGCGGCTTCGACCTCACCGCGGCGCGGGCCGACGCGGATCGCTATCGCGCGTCGTTGTGCGCCGTGGCGCCGCGGGCGATTCACTCCGGGCGCGCCTATGTCGTCGACGCCACGGCACACGTCAGCCGTCCCGGGCCGCGGGTCGCGGACGGCGTGGAGCTGCTCGCTGCGCTACTCCATCCCGATATCTTCCCCGCGCTCTCGCTCGAGGGGCGGGCTCATCCAGTCGACGACTGACGAGCCCCAGCCCGTCCTCGTCGCGTGGAGTGGCGGCAAGGACAGCGCGCTCGCGCTGCGGGAGATCCGGAGCAACCCGCGCTACCGGGTGGCGGCGCTCCTCACCACGGTGACGGCCGAATACGACCGGATCAGCATGCACGGGGTCCGCCGCACGCTGCTCCGCCAGCAGGCCGAGTCCCTCGGGTTGCCCCTCGAGGAGGTGGTGATCTCGCCCGGTGCTCCGAACGACGAGTACGAAGCGAGCATGAGCACTGCCCTCGCGGCGCTTTGCACCCGGATCCCGGGGCTCGACGCGATCGTCTTTGGAGACCTGTTCTTGGCGGACATTCGCGCCCATCGGGAGCGGATGCTGGCGCGGATCGGCATGCGGGGCCTGTTTCCCCTGTGGCTGCGCGATACCCGGGCTCTCGCGCACGAATTCGTCCGGCTTGGGTACCGCGCCGTGCTGGTGTGCGTAGACGCGGCGCAGCTCGGGAGCGAGTTCGCAGGCCGGGAGTTCGACGTCGACCTGCTGCGCGATCTGCCACCAGACGTGGATCCGTGCGGGGAGAACGGCGAGTTCCACACCTTCGTGTACGCGGGACCGGGGTTGCGTGAGCCCGTGCGGCACGAGCGTGGCCCGGTCGTCGTGCGAGACGGCCGCTTCGTATATTGTGACCTTGTGGAGACCGCTTCCCGATGAGACGACTCGTCTTCCTGGCGCTCACGTTCGCGACCGGCTGCAGCGACGCGCTCGAGCAGAGGAGCTCGGCGGGGCAGGTGATCGGCGTCGTCAATTCGGGCGACCGCACTCTCTCGATCATCTCCGCAACGGACTTCACCGTCTCCACGCGGGATTGGCAGCGCGCCAGCGCAACCCCGAGCACGATCGCCGGCCGCGCGAACGTGTTCCTGGTCCCGCTCGGGCAAGCGGACGCCGTCGGGGTTGATCGCCTCCTCGGGCCGTGCGGCCCGGGAGCCCTCTGCGTGCAACCCGATTACGTGCTTGCTCTTGCCGCCGGGTCGGGAGCGACCGGAGTCGCCATTCAGGACGACTCGATTGCGTGGATCGCCAACCCCAACCTCAACTCGGTGACGCGGCTCAATTACGTGAGCGGCGACACCGTGAGTGTCGCGGCCGGCGTCTATCCGCAAGCCGTCGCCATTGTGGGAACCCGGGTGTTCGTCGTCAACAGCAATCTCGTGGGCTCCACGCCCGCCGGCCCGAGCTGGTTGACGTCGTTCGAGTGCTGCTCGGTCAGGACCCCGGATTCGATTCCGCTCACCGGGACGAACGCGCGCTTCGCGACGGTGGGGGATGACAGCCTCCTGTACGTGATCGCGTCGGGCCACGCCGGAGGGGCGGATGGCAAGCTGTCGATCGTCGATCCGAAGAGCCGCACGGAAATCGGGGTGCTCAATGGACTGGGTGAGTCGCCCGGAGCGGCAGCGTTTCACCCGGCCGGAGGTCGACTCCTGATCGCTTCCCTCGCCGAGGGCATTCTTGAGGTGAACACCTCGATCCGCGCGATCACGCGGGGCCCGGGAAACGGCGTCAAGCCCGGCGGTCACCGTATCTCGGGACTCGCGATCGACCTGCGCGGACGCGTGTACGCCGTCGATCAGTTACCTTGCCCGGAATTCAACGCCGTCCCCGGCTCTCTCCATGTGCTCAGCGCGCCACCCGACTATCGGGAGATACGCACCGTTTCCGTGGGCAGTTGTCCGACGACCGCCGCGGTGGCGGCGACGCAGTAGCCATGTCCCTCGTCACTACTCCCGCGGTGGTCCTTCAGACGTATCGCTACAGCGAGACGTCCAAGGTCGTGCGGCTCGCCACGCGGGACCTGGGCGTCCAAAGTGCCATCGCCAAGGGCGCACTGCGTCCCAAGAGCCGCTTCGGGGCGGGGCTCGAGCTCTTGAGCGAAGGGGTGGCGCACCTGTACTTCCGTGAGACGCGGGAGCTGCACACCCTCGGCGCCTTCGATCTCGTCAACCTGCGGCGCGATTTGGCGGCCGACGTCGGCCGGTTCGCCGGGGCCGCCGCGCTCGCCGAGGTCATGCTCAAGATGGCGCCGCCGGCCGCGCTTCCCCAGGCCTACGACACGCTCACCGCCGCGCTCGATGCCCTGGAAGCGACGCCCTCCGAGCGCGCCGATAGCACCGCCCTGCGGGCGCTGTGGCTCCTGGTCGCGGTGCTCGGCTTCGAGCCGGCGCTCACCGCATGCGTGCGCGATGGCACGGCGATCGAGCCGGCGGGCGATGCGCCGGTGGCGTTCAGCGTGGCGGAGGGCGGCGCGCTCTGCCCGCGCTGCGCCCCGGCTGCCGCCCAACCGCCCGCCCGCCTGCCGCGGCAAGCGTACCGCGATCTCCTGGCGCTGAACGAGCCCGGGGCGGAGCTGCCTCGTCTCGACGCGGCGCATACCGCGGCTCATCGCCGCCTCGTCGCCCGCTTCGTCCGCTATCACCTGGGCGAGGCCGGCCCGCTTTCCGCCCTGGATTTCTGGGAGCGTCGCGCGTGGGTACTCCCCAACCCCACTCCCGTCCCCTCCGCCGCTTCGTAATCGGCACCGCTGGTCATATCGACCACGGCAAGACGGCCCTGGTGAAGGCGCTGACCGGGGTCGACACCGACCGCTGGGAGGAGGAAAAGCGCCGGGGCATCACCATCGACCTGGGGTTCGCGCCGCTCCCCCTCGGCGGGGACATCGAGGCGAGCGTGGTGGATGTCCCCGGGCACGAAGGGTTCGTGCGCAACATGCTGGCGGGCGCGACCGGCATCGACGTCGCCGTGCTCGTCATCGCCGCCGATGAAGGCCTGATGCCGCAGACCGAGGAGCACCTCGCCATCGTGGAGTTGCTCGGCGTGCGGCGCGGCATCCCCGTGATCGCGAAGCGGGATCTGGTGGAGGCGGATTGGCTCGACCTGGTACGGAGCGAGGTCACCGCCCGCCTCGCCGCCAGTCGCGTGCGCTGGGAGCCCCCGGTCGCCACGTCGGCGGTGACGGGAGAGGGGCTGGACGAGCTGCGCGCCGCGCTGCACCGGGTGGCGCAGGACCTCGACGAACGGCCCGCCGACGATCTCTTCCGGCTCCCCATCGACCGCGTGTTCGCGGTGGCCGGGGCCGGCACGGTGGTGACCGGCTCGACCTGGAGCGGTACGGTGGCGGTCGGGGACGGCGTACGGCTGTTGCCGCTCGGCCGCGAGGTCCGGGTGCGCTCGATCGAGGTCCACGGCGACGCTGCCGAGCGCGCCGTGCCGGGACGGCGCACGGCGCTGGCGCTCGTCGGGGTGGACAAGGGCGAGCTGGCGCGCGGCGACGTGGCGGTCACCGGTCCCGGCTGGGAGGCCACGACCCTGATCGACGCGGCCGTGGAGCTGCTCGCGGCCGCCCGGAAGCCGATTGCGTCCCGGACGCGCGTGCGCGTGCACCTCGGGGCTGCCGCCGTCCTCGCCCGTGTGGTGCAGACGCGCGCGATCGCGCCGGGTGAGCGGGGCCTGGCGCGCCTGATGCTCGAAGCCCCCCTGGTGGCGCGCGGCGGCGATCGGTTCGTGCTCCGCTCGTTCTCGCCGGTCACCACGATCGGCGGGGGCGTCGTGCTCGACCCGTTCGCACCGCCGCGCACCCGGCTGCGGCGGCGCCGGCTCGCTGCCGACCAGGCGCCGGAGGCTCGGCTCGACGTCTTTGCCACGGAGGCTGGCCTCGCCGGCCTCGCTGTCGACACGCTGGCGGTGCGGGTGGGCGTGCCGCCCGGTCGTGTGACCGCCATGATAGCCGCGGCAGCGGAGCGGTTGCTGCTTGTGGGAGACACCGTCGTGTTGCGGGACGCGGTGGCGGCCGAAGCAACACGGTTGGCGGAGGTGCTGCGGCGCTACCACGAGGAGCATCCGCTCGATCCGGGGATGTCGCTGCAGGCCCTCCGGGCGGCGGCGGGGGCGCCGGCGCCTCCGCCCGTCGTGATCGACGCCGTGCTGGAGCAGGGCGCGCGCGACGGCCGGTTCGTGGTGGCGGGCAGCACGGCGCGCCTCCCCGCTTGGGGTGCGGCGCTCGATCCCCGTGCGAGCGACGCCCGGGAGAAGCTCGCGCGGCGTCTCGCCGAGGCACGGTGGCAAGTCCCCACCGTGGGCGAGCTGGAGCGCGAGTTTCCGGACTCACCAGTGCGCGCGCTGCTCTCGCACCTCGCGCGGGACGGCACCGCGGAGCCGGTCGACACCGAGCGGTACGCGGCCAAGGGGGCGCTCGGGGAGTTCCGCGTCGCGCTCGAGGCCGCGCTCGCCGAGCTCGGCTCGGCCACCCCGGCGGAGCTGCGGGATCGCTTCGGGCTCACCCGCAAGTACTTGATCCCGCTGCTCGAATGGGCGGATCGGCGCGGCGTCACCCGCCGCACGGGCGACGCTCGCGTGCTGGCGAGGTTGACAGCCGGGAAAGGCGGCTCGTAGGTTTGAGTCGGCGCCCTGGAAGCACGGTTACCAGCGACCAAGGAGACTCGTCGAGACTCATTTCTCGTTCGCAGAGGAGTGGTAGATGAGGCGGCACGCCTGGGCCGTACTGGGACTCGGGCTTTGGGTGGCGGGGGTGGAAGGGGGATCGCGGCCGGCAGTGGGACAGACCCCGCGCCCCATGATCGAGCCCCAGCAGAATCGCTCGAGTCCGTTCAAGCCGGCGACGACGATCCCCTTTAGGGTCAGCGGGGAATTGTTTCTCAAGGGTCACCGGCCGGTTGTGTCGTTGCGGATTTTCAACGTGCTCGCCCAGCTCGTGGCGATCCCGATTCTTCGGGGCACCGACAAACCGCTCGACAGCCTGGCGCTCAGCTGCCCGACGGCTCTGGGCTGCGCCTATAGCGCATACTGGGACGGGTTCGTGGCCAACACCGGGAAGCCAGCGGCGTCCGGCGTGTACATCTACCAGCTGGTCATCGACGGGAAGCGATTCACCAGGAAAATAGTCGTCAGGTAAAGATTAGAGAGACGTATCACAGAGACGTAGCATAGGGGCGTGAGCGAACGTTTTTGTGCTACGTCTTTGTGCTACGGTTTCGTGATACGGTTTTGTGCTACGCTTTCTTGCTTCTCTGCCAAAACGGCATCTTTCCTCGGCACGGACGTTGCCCTCGGGGCTGGCGACCATCAATAGACGACTATGATCAGACCCGAACGCTTGACCGTGAAGGCCGCGGAGGCGCTGCAGCAAGCCGGCGCGCTGGCGCGCGCGCGCGGCAACCCGGTCATCAACGACGCCCACCTGTTCCACGCCCTGCTCTCCCAGGATGACGGCATTGTCGTGCCGCTGCTGCAGAAGTCGGGGCTGAACGTCGCCCAGCTCACGGCCGAGACGGAGCGAGAGATCGAGCGGTTCCCGAAGCAGTCGGGAGGCTCGGCCGAGCCTACCCTGTCGCGCGAGGTGTCGCGCGCGCTCGACCGGGCGGACGAGGAGGCGAAGGCGCTCGGGGACGCGTACGTCTCGACCGAGCATCTCCTGCTTGCCCTGATGGAGCAGAAGAGTGCCACGGCGACGCAGCTCCTCTCCGCCGCAGGTGTGGATCGCGCCGAGTTACTGGCGGCGCTCCAGGGGGTGCGAGGCACGCACCGGGTGACCGACCAGGAGCCCGAGCAGAAGTATCAAGCGCTCGAGCGCTTCACGTGCGACCTCACGGAGCAGGCCCGCAAAGGCAAGCTCGATCCCGTGATCGGCCGGGACGAGGAGATTCGCCGCGTGATGCAGGTGCTGTCGCGGCGGACCAAGAACAACCCCGTGCTGATCGGCGAGCCCGGCGTCGGCAAGACCGCGATCGTCGAGGGGCTCGCCCAGCGCATCGTCAACGGCGACGTGCCCGATTCGCTCCGCAACAAGCATCTCGTGGGGCTCGACCTGGGCTCCCTGATCGCGGGGACCAAGTATCGCGGCGAGTTCGAGGACCGGCTCAAGGCCGTGCTCAAGGAGGTCACGAGTGCGGAGGGCAGGTACGTCGTCTTCATCGATGAGCTGCACACGCTGGTGGGTGCGGGCGCCGCCGAAGGCGCCATGGACGCATCCAACATGCTGAAGCCTGCGCTGGCGCGGGGCGAGCTGCATGTCGTGGGTGCGACGACGCTCGACGAATACCGCAAGCACATCGAGAAGGACGCGGCGCTCGAGCGGCGGTTCCAGCCCGTGTTCGTGGGCGAGCCGTCGGTCGAGGACACCATCGCCATTCTGCGTGGGCTCAAGGAGCGGTATGAAGTGCACCACGGCGTGCGGATCACCGATACCGCCTTGGTGGCGGCAGCCACCCTCTCCCATCGCTACATCGGCGACCGCTTCCTCCCCGACAAGGCGATCGACTTGGTAGACGAGGCGGCGAGCCGCCTGCGCATCGAGATCGACTCCCTGCCGCAGGAGATCGACGAAGTGGAGCGCAAGATCGTGCAGCACGAGATCGAGCTCGCGGCGCTCGCCCGGGAGAAGGACAAGGCGTCCAAGGAGCGCCGGGCGAAGGTCGAGCAAGAGCTCGCCCAGCTGCGCGAGCAGTCCAAGGTGATGAAGGCACAGTGGCAGGCGGAGAAGGAGGCCATCGGGGGGTTGCAGGCAAAGAAGGCGCAACTCGAACAGCTCCGGACCGAGGCCGACCAGGCGACGCGTCGCGGCGACCTGCAGAAGGCCGCCGAGATCACCTACGGCCGGCTCCCGGCGCTCGAGAAGGAGATCGCCGAGACCGACAAGCGCCTCGCCCAGATCCAGAAGAAGGGGAAGTACTTGAAGGAGGAGGTCGACGCCGATGATATCGCCGAGATCGTGGGCAAGTGGACGGGGATTCCGGTGACGAAGATGCTAGAATCGGAGCGCGAGCGGCTCACTCGGCTCGAGGCCGAGCTGGGGCGGCGGGTGATCGGGCAGCCGGAGGCGCTCGCGGCCGTCGCCAACGCGGTGCGCCGGGCGCGCGCCGGGCTGCAAGACCCGAACCGGCCCACCGGCTCGTTCATCTTCCTCGGCCCCACGGGCGTAGGCAAGACCGAGACCGCGCGGGCCCTCGCCGAGTTCCTGTTCGACGACGAAAAGGCCATGGTACGGCTCGACATGTCGGAGTACATGGAGAAGCACGCCGTGGCACGCATGATCGGCGCGCCCCCGGGGTACGTCGGCTATGAGGAGGGCGGCCAGCTCACCGAAGCCATCCGCCGGCGGCCGTACGCCGTGGTGTTGTTCGACGAGATCGAAAAGGCGCACCCCGACGTCTTCAACCTGCTGCTGCAGATCCTCGACGACGGGCGCCTCACCGACTCGCAGGGGCGGACGGTGGACTTCCGGAACACGGTGCTGATCATGACGTCGAACCTCGGGTCGCAGTACATCCTCGAGATGGGCACCGAGAATTGGGAGCAGGTGGAGACCAAGGTCCTCGAGCTGCTACGCCACACGTTCCGGCCCGAGTTCCTGAACCGCGTGGACGACACGATCATCTTCCGGCCGCTCTCGAGCGAGGACATCGCCAAGATCGTGGATCTGCAGATCGTCCGCTTCGCGCGGCTGATGGCCGATCGCAAGCTCACCCTCGAGGTGACGCCTGCCGCGAAGCAACTGATCGTGGCGGAGGGCTACGATCCCGTGTACGGGGCTCGGCCCTTGAAGCGCGCCATCCAGCGCCTGGTGCAGAACCCGCTCGCGATGGCCGTGCTCGAGGGACAGTACGCGGATGGGGACCGGGTGCGGGTCGACCGGGCGAAGAACGGAACGCAGCTCGTCTTCGAACGCATTCCCACCGCGGCGACGGCAGAACCGGCGCGTGCATAACGCCGGGAGGCGGGATGCGGGAAGCGGGAAGCGGCCCCGCCCCCTTTCCCCCGCCGACCTGTCCGGCATGGAGGTGGCGCTGGAAGAGGCCCGCCGGGCGGCGTCCGCCGGGGAAGTCCCGGTGGGCGCCGCGGTGTTTCGGGACGGCGCGGTCGTCGCGCACGCGCACAACGAAACCGTCGCTCGGCGCGACCCCACCGCCCACGCCGAGCTGCTTGCGCTGCAGGAGGCGCTCCGGGGCCTCCAGACCGACCGTCTCACCGATTGCACGCTGTATGTCACGCTCGAGCCGTGCGCGCAGTGTGCCGGAGCGATCGTGCTCGCAAAAGTCGCCCGGCTGGTGTTCGGGGCCTACGACCCGAAGGCGGGCATGGCGGGGAGTGTAGGGGATCTGGTGCGAAACCCCGGCTTGAATCATCGGGTGGAGGTGATCGGTGGCGTGGAAGAAGAAGCGTGTGGCCGCTTGCTGCAGGATTTTTTCCGCGACAGGCGCTAACGCGTCCCGAGCTCTCCGATCACCGTTCCCAGCGCCTGGATTGTGTCGCGGAGTTGCGCATCCGACAGATATGGAGCGGGACCCAGTCGCAGCACGTCCGCCCGGTAGTCGGTCAGGACGCCGCGGTCTCGCAACCGGCGACACAGCTCTGCCGCCCGGGCGGACTGGAGCGCGAGGAACCCTCCGAGGTCCGGCAGCGTCACGGCTCGGTCCCGCCCAATGACCCGCGGGTCGGCGTCGAGCGCGTCGAACGAGCGTGCCAGGAGCCCCACCTGGTGCTGACTCACCCGTCGCAAGAACTCCGATGTCAGCTCCTGTTCCTCGAAGAAGTCGAACACGCGCGCGGCGCGGTAATGGCTGGTCGGATCATAGGTCGCGCCCGCGAACCGAGCTGCGCCCGGGCCGTACGCGACCGGAGTCGCCGGATCGCCTGCAGCGAGCGCATCGAACTCGGCGAACCACCCGGTGATCACGGGTCGCAGCACGCAGTCATGGGGGATGCGCAGGAAGCAATTGCCTTCGCCCAGCTGGCAATACTTGTAGCCGCCGCCGACCACGAACGCCTCCGCTAACCCGTCTCGCCGGAGCGAGAACGGCACGACCCCGAGCGCGTGATAGGCGTCCACCAGCAGCTCCGCGCCCGCCGAGCGGCACGCCGTGAGTACGCGGGCCAGGTCGGGCACGATGTGGGCGTTTTCGTACAGCACGGCCGAGACGAGCACGGCCGCCGTGCGGTCGTCCACGGTCCGGGCGAGCCGCTCGGCGAGCGTCGCGGCCGGAAGCGAGGACAGCCTGACGACCGCGATCCCTTCCTCGGCGAGGCGGTCGAGCTGGCGGCGGACAGTGTGAAACTCTCCGCTGGTCGTCACGAGGCGGGGTCGTCGGCCGAGGGGCAGGGCGGAGAGCCAGCGCACGACCAGTTCGTGCGTGTTCGCTCCCAGGGCGATGGCGCCGTCCGAGTCGTCGAGCAGCCGCGCGAAGCCGCGCCGTACCCGATCCGCCATGGCGAAGGCCTGCGTCCACTTGTCGTCCGCGTACTCGGCTGCGTCGAGCCAGGCGCGCTGCTGGGCCTCGAGGCCGACGTCCGGCCACGCCTGATGCGAGTGGCCGGTCAAGAGCATTCGCTCCGCGACACGAAAGCGGCAGTAATGCGGCGCGAGGGCGTTCGGGCTCGCGTACAGCGCCTCCGGCGTCACCTCGTCACAGCTCCGTGCGGATCGCCCAGAGGTCGGGGAAGGCGGGCTTGTTCAGGGTCGTCTCGAGGTATTCGGCACCGGCGGATCCGCCGGTGCCCGGCTTCGTGCCGATGGTGCGCTGCACCATCTTCACGTGCCGATACCGCCACTCCATGATCCCCTCGTCGAGGTCAACCAACCGCTCGCACACCGACGCCACAGCGGGGTTCGTCCGGTAGACCGCGATCAAGACCTGCTGCAGCTCGCGCGATTGCTCCGGCGGACGCGTCACGTCTCGAGCGAGCAGCGGTGCCGGCACGGCGTACTGGTTCCGCGTGAGATAGGCGAGAAAGGCGTCCCACAGCGTCGACTCACGATACCTGGCCTCGAGCCGCCGCCGGGCCTCGCTTCCCTCGGGGTAGCGCGCGACGGCGGCGGGGCTCTTCGTGCCGAGGACGAATTCGAGCTCTCGAAACTGGAACGACTGGAACCCGCTCCCGGACTCGAGCCGGTCGCGGAACGACAGGAACTCGAGCGGCGTCATCGTCTCGAGCACGTCGATCTGCGCCACCATCACCTTCAGCACCGTGAGGACGCGCTTCAATGTGTGCAAGGCGCGCGGCGTGGCGTTGTCGCGCAGCATCTTCTCGAGATAGCCGAGCTCGTGCAGCATTTCCTTGAACCACAGCTCGTACACCTGATGGATGACGATGAACAGCATCTCGTCGTGCTCGGGGCCCGCGGAGCGGGGCTGCTGGAGCGCCAAAAGCTCATCGAGCTTCAAATAGCTGGAATAGCTCACCGCCATCGGGCACCCCTCACGTGAACCGCGGCTTGTAGGTGTCGAGCGTCGAATACTGGGGCGGCCAGGCCAGCGCGTGGCCCATCTCGTGAGCGGCGTGGCGGGTCCAATAGGGATCCCACAGGTGCGCGCGCGCCAGGACGCAGAGATCGGCGCGCCCCGCCGCCAGGATCGTGTTCACGTCGGTGTAGGACGAAATGTTGCCCACCGCCATCGTGGGAATCCCCACTTCGTGCCGCACTCGGTCGGCGAAGGGCGTCTGAAACTGGCGCCCGTAGACGGGTTTCGCATCGGGCACCGTCTGCCCCGCCGATACGTCCACGATGTCGCAGCCGTGCGCCCGGAGGAGCCGGGCGATCTCGACCGCGTCGGCGGGTTCCGTGCCACCTGGGGCCCAGTCCACGGCCGAGATGCGCACAGAGATCGGCTTGTGTTCCGGCCAAACGGCGCGCACGGCATCGAACACCTCGAGGGGAAACCGCATCCGGTTCGCGAGCGGGCCGCCGTATTCGTCGGTGCGGTGATTCGTGAGCGGGGAGATGAAGCTCGCTAGGAGATACCCATGCGCGAAGTGGATCTCGAGGATGTCGAAGCCTGCCTGCTCCGCCATGCGCGCGGCCCGCACGAAGTCATCGCGCACGGCGTCCATGTCCTGCCGGTCCATCGGTCGGGGAACTTGGCTGTGCGGGAAGTAGGCGATGGGGGAGGCGGCGATGATCTCCCAGTTGCCCTCCACGAGGGGCTCGTCCATCCCGTCCCACGCGAGGCGGGTCGAGCCCTTGCGGCCCGCGTGGCCGAGCTGCAGCCCGATCTTGGCCTGGCTGTGGGCGTGGACGAAGTCCACGATCCTCTTCCAGGCCAGCACGTGCTCCGGCTTGTACATGCCGGTGCACCCCGGCGAGATGCGGCCCTCCCGCGAGACGTCGGTCATCTCCGTGAACACGAGTCCCGCGCCGCCCAGCGCTCTCGCCCCGAGGTGCACCAGGTGCCAATCATTGGGCGTGCCGTCCACCGCGCAGTACTGGCACATCGGGGACACAACCACACGGTTCACGAGGAGCAGGTGGCGGAGCCGGAACGGCGTGAAGAGGGGCGGCGGGGGCGGGCTAGTGGGCACAGCCACGCCGCTCTGCTCGCTGGTCCACGCGGCGAACCAGCGGTCCACCTCGCCGACGAACTGAGGATCGCGGAGCTGCAAGTTGTCGTGCGTGATCCGCAGGCTACGCGTGAGCAGGTTGAAGGCGAACTGGACCGGCACAAGATCCATGTAGCGCTCGGTGTCCTCGAACCACTGCAGGCTCACCTGCGCGGCGCGCTGCAAGCTCTCGACCGCCGGTCGCCGCTCCGCCTCGTACGCCGCGAGCGCGGCAGGGACGTCGCCCGCGGGCGCGCGCGCGAGCGCGCGGGACAGGGCGACGGCGTCCTCCATGGCGAGCTTCGTGCCCGATCCCACGGAAAAGTGCGCCGTGTGGGCGGCGTCGCCCACCAGCACCACGTTCCGGTGGTGCCAGCGGTCGTTCCGCACCGTGCCGAAATTGCGCCACAGGGAGCGGTTCTTGAGCAGGCGGTGGCCTTCGAGCTCCTCTCGGAACAATGCCTCGCAGAACGCGAGCGTCGCATCCTCGTCGGCGTGGTCCATCCCCGCCGCCCGCCAGGTCGCTTCCGTGGCTTCCACGATGAACGTCGAGCCCCCTGGCTCGTATTGATAGGCGTGGACGCGCCACAGGCCGTGCCGATCGCGCTTGAAGTAGAACGTGAACGCGGAGAAGGGGCGGGTCGTGCCGAGCCACACGTAGCGATTGGGGCGCCAATCCAGAGTCGGCTTGAACTCATCGGCGAACTGACCGCGCACGACGCTGTTGAAGCCATCGGCCGCGACCACGAGGTCGGCTCCGAGCAACGCGCCGACGTCCGCGACCTCCGTGCCGACGTCGAGGCACACGCCCAGCGCATCGGCGCGCCGCCGCAGGATCGCGAGCAGCGCCCGCCGCGACAGCCCGCTGAAGCCGTGACCGGTGGACGTGACCACGGTGCCGTTGCAGTGGACGTCGATGTCGTCCCAATGATGGAATTGCCGGACCATCTCGTCGTAGGTCTCGCGATCCGCTTCCGCGAGGTTGTCCTGCGTGGCGTCGGAAAAGACGACGCCGAACCCGAACGTGGCCTCGAGCGGGTTCCGCTCGATCACGGTGACGTGGTGCGCGGGATCCGCCTGCTTCATCTGGAGGGCGAAGTAGAGCCCGGCCGGCCCGCCGCCCACCACGACGATCCTCATGCTGCGCCCCCCGCCTGCTTCAAGATCTGGCCCGCCACGATGAGGTGTTGGATCTCCGTCGTCCCCTCATAGATCCGCAGCGCCCGGACGGCGCGGTACAGCCGGTCCACCGGGTGGGACGCGAGCACGCCGCGGCCTCCCAGGATCTGCACGGCGTCGTCCACGATCCGCTGGGCGGCCTCGGTTGCGAAGGCCTTGGCCATCGCCGCCTCGAGGGTCACCCGCTCCGCGCCGCGGTCCTTCTCCCAGGCCGCGCGGTAGGTGAGAAGGCGGGCGGCGGTGAGGTCCGTCGCCATCCGCGCGAGCTTCTCCTGGATCAGCTGGAACTCGCCAAGCGTGCGTCCGAACTGACGGCGCCGCGTGGCGTGTGCCACGGCCTCCTGCAACGCCCGCGCCGCCATCCCGCACGCAGCTGCGGCGACGGTCGCACGCAGCCGGTCGAGCGTCGCCAACCCGAGCTTGAAGCCCTCGCCCTCTGCGCCGAGACGGCTGGAGGCCGGCACCCGACAGTCCTGGAACGCGATCTCGCCCAGCGGGTGCGGCGCCGAGAGCACGAGGGGACGCACGAACGTGAGCCCCGGCGCGTCCGCAGCCACCACGAACGCCGAAATCCCCTTGTTGCCCTGCGCCGGGTCGGTGGAAGCGAACACCGTGTAGAAGTCCGCGATACCCGCGTTCGAGATGAAGGTCTTGGTTCCGGAGAGGACGTAGCCGGCGCCGTCACGGCGCGCGGTCGTCGCGATCGCGGCCGCGTCCGAGCCGGCCTCCGGCTCAGTCAGCGCGAAGGACGCCATGGCCCGGCCCGCGAGCACCGCCGGCACCCAGCGGTCCTTGAGCTCGCGGTCGCCGGCAAGGAGGATAGGTACGGTGCCGAGGGCTTGCAGCGCGAACACGGCGTCGGCGAGTGGCGAGGCGGCCGCCAGCGCCTCGCGCACCAGGCACGCCGCGCGCAGGTCGAGGTCGCCGATCGGCGCGAACCAGCCCGCCTGACCGAGCCGCGCCAGCAGCTCACGCGCCTCGGCCCGTGCGGCAGCGTCGTCCGCGGGCTCGGGGAGGGGGGCGATCTCGCGGGCTGCGTACTCCGTCACCCGCGTCGCCAGGGCGACGTGCGATTCGGCGAGGAAGACGCGGACGGCTGTCGAATCAGGCACGGTCAGACGAACTTGGGCATGCGCTTCGCCTTGAAAGCCTCGTAGGCCTCGCGGAAGTTGGGGTTCCGCATACACACCGCCTGCGCCTGCGCTTCCGCCTCGAGCGCCGTGGCCAGATCCATGTGCGCCTCGCGATTGAGCGCGTCCTTCGTGATCCCAAGCGCGAACGAGGGTCCGCGGGCCAGGTTCTCGGCGAACCCGCGGGCCTCCCCCATCACGTTAGCGGCCGCGACGACCCGATTGTAGAGGCCGATGCGCAGCGCCGTCGCGGCGTCGATGAAATCGCCGGTCATGAGCAGCTCGGTCGCGTGCGCGAGCCCGACGATGCGGGGCAGGAGCCAGGCGGCGCCCATGTCGGCCCCCGACAGGCCGACCTTGGTGAACAGGAACGCGATCCTCGCCGAGTCGGCGGCGACACGCACGTCGCACGCCGCGGCGATGACGGCGCCGGCGCCCGCTACCGTCCCGTTCAGGGCGCCGACGATGGGCCGCCGGCATTGCCGCATCGCCAGGATCACATCGCACGTGAGCCGCGTGAACTCGAGCAGCCCCGCGTCATCGCGGGCGAAGAGCGCGCCGATGATGTCTTCGACGTCGCCGCCCGAGCAGAAGGCCCGCCCCGCGCCGGTGATGACCACGGCCCGGACCCCCGGCTCGGTGTCGAGCGCGCGGAAGGCATCGCGCAGCTCGTGGTACACGGCGAACGTCAGGGCGTTGAGTCGTTCGGGGCGATTGAGCGTAATCGTCGCGATCCCGGTGCGGGAGTCGGGCTGGTACAAAAAGGACTGGGGTGCGAGCGGCATGCGGAAGGGTCTCCGAGGTATCGGTCAGGGAAGCACGGCGGTGGCTTCGATCTCCACGGCGGCGTTCGCGTCCACGAGCGCCCGCACTTCCACCAGCGTCATGGCGGGGTAGTGCCGTCCCATGAGGCGGCGATGCACTTCGCCGAGCGGCTTGAGGCTCGCGAGGTAGGTCTGCCGGTCGATGATGTAAACCGTCATACGGCCGAGGTGCTCGGGTCCACCACCCGCCGCGCGTACGACCTCCAGCACGCGCTCGAGCGCGCCGGCCCACTGCTCGACGAGGCCCGCGCGCTGGGGGGCCGTCTGCCCGGCCACGAACAGCAGCCGCCCCCCGGCCGGGGCCAGCAGGCCGTGATTCCACCCGCTCGGCCGGCCGAGCGCGTCGGGGTTCACGATCCGGAACGTCATTGGTGGGCGCCTCCCTCAGCGATCACCACGGTTTCTCCGTTGGTCTCGCGCCCAGCGTCGTCGCACAGCGTCAGCACCGCGAGCGCCACGTCCTCGGGCGAGATCAGTCGGCGCTGGCCCGTGGTCTCGAGGGCCGCCCGCAGCGCGGCCTCCGGCGACATTTTGGTCTTGGTCGCGATGCGTGCCACCGACTCCCGCGTCATGTCCGTGTCGACGTACCCCGGGCACACGGCGTTCACGGTCACGCCCGTTCCCGCAACCTCCGCCGCCGCCGAGCGGGTGAACCCGACCACCGCGTGCTTCGACGCGCTGTAGGCGGCGATGTACTTGCCGCCGCCCAGGCCTGCTACCGACGCGATGTTCACGACGCGCCCCCAGCGCCGCGCGACCATCGTCGGGAGGAAGGCCTGGGTGCACAGGAACGTGCCGGTCGCATTCACAGTCAGGATCCGGTTCCAGTCGGCAAGCGTGGTCCTTTGCAAGGGCGCCGAGTGACTGACACCTGCGTTGTTCACGAGAATGTCCACGTGCCCCAGATGGGCCTCCGCCGCGCGGGCGAGCGCCTGCACGTTCGCCAGGTCTGTGACGTCGCACGACACCGCCCACGCCCGCCCGCCGGCGGCGCGCAGCTCCGTTGCGACCGCCTCAATCGCGTCCCGCGTGCGGGCAGCCACCACGACAGCCGCGCCGGCCCCGACCAGCGCCCGTGCTACTGCCAAGCCGATGCCACGGCCGGCGCCCGTGACCACGGCACCGCGTCCCGCGAGCGTCACGGAGCGAGCTCCGCGAGCACCGCCTCCTCGAGGATCGCGCCGAGGACCTCGATCGTCCGCGTGCCTTCGTCGACGCCAGCATCGGCTGGCGAGCCGAAGTACGCGCGCGGCCCGCCCGCCGCTTCGAAGCTCGTTTGCCCGGAGCGGATGGCCGCGCTGAGCGAGCGCGGGTTGGCCGGCAGTGAGCGGCGGATCGCCTCGCGGACGAGCTCCGGCCGCACCGCCAGCACGATCGAGCTCTCGTACTGCCCCGCGTGACAGGCGCCGCTCCGGAATTCTTCGGTGAGTCGGGGGGCCCAGGGCTTCCGCGTGACGTCGGGAAACACAATGCGCGTGCCGGTCTCGGGTCCATTCTGGGCCACCGCGGCCTCGATGGCGGCGAGGTGCGCGGGGTCGAGATGCGCGTTCGCAACGGCCAGCACCCCGAGGCCATGGCGCGCCAGGCTGCGCGCCAGGTCCACGAGCAACGCGGTCACGGTAGCAGGCCGCAACGACACCGTGCCGGGGAACCCGGCCGCGAACTCGGCAGCGGTGTAGGCGAGGGCGGGTAGCATCACTGCGTCGTAGCCGCGCGCCGCGAGCCTTGCTGCCGCGGCACGGGCCATCGCGTCCGCGATGATCACGTCGGTCGCAAGAGGCAGGTGCGGGCCATGCGCCTCGACGGCGCCGACGGGGAGGATGGCCACCGCCTTCGTCCGGTCGAGGTCGCGGACCTCCTCCCAGGTCAAGTGCGCGAAGTCGAGGACCGCCATGAGTGGCTGTATCGTACCGGGCCGGGCGGTTGACCGCCAGGCGCCGGTCGCCAATATCTGTCCCCATGCGCTTCCACCCGCCCGAGCAGTTCAACATCGCGGACCATTTTCTCGATGCCCGAGTGCGGGAAGGGAAAGGCGCTCGGCCCGCCGTGCTCACCGACGCGGGTACGCTCACGTACCGGGAGATCCAGGCGCTGGCGAATCAGTTCGGTCGCGTCCTCACCGAGGCCGGCGTCGAGCCCGAGCAGCGCGTCATGATCGCCCTTCCCGACGGGCCGGCGTTCGTCGGGGTGCTATTTGGGGCGCTCAAGATCGGCGCGGTGGTCGTCATGGTGAACCCGGACCTCAAGGCGGAGGCGATCGAATACTTCTACGGCTACACGCGCGCCCGAGTCGTAGTCGCGCACCGGGACACGGCGCGCGCCTTTCACACGGCGGCGCGCGGGGCGCGCCACCTGAAGACGGTCGTGGTGCTCGGCGAGAAGGCGCTCGACGACCGGCTGGCGCAGGCCTCGGCGGTGCTGGACCCCTTCCCGACTCACCGCGACGATGCGGCGATCTGGCTGTTCTCGGGTGGGACCACCGGGCAGCCGAAGGCCGTCGTGCAGACCCACGCGTCGTTCGCGAACACGACCGAATGCTATGCCAAAGGCGTCATCGGCTACACCGAGCGCGACGTTACCCTCAGCGTGCCCAAGCTCTACTTCGGCTATGCGACCGGCTCCAACCTGTTGTTTCCATTCGCCGTCGGCGCTGCTACGGCGCTCTTCCCGGAAGCCGCGACGCCCGACCTCTTGTTCCAGAAGATCGCGCGCTTCCGGCCCACGATCCTGATCAACGTGCCGACCATGATCAATCACATGGTGAGCCACCCCGGTGCGGCGACCCACGATCTCTCGTGCCTACGCCTCGCCACGTCGGCGGGCGAGCCGCTCCCGGTCGAGCTGTATCACCGCTGGAAGCGGACGTTCGGAGTGGAGCTGCTGGACGGCCTCGGCACCGCCGAGATGTGGCACATCTTCATCTCGAACCGTCCGGGACAAGTGCGGCCCGGCACGCTCGGGACCGTCGTGCCGGGCTTCGACGTCAAGGTCTGCGACGACGAGGGGCGGGAGGTGCCCGCGGGCGAGGTGGGCGCGCTGTGGGTCCGCGGCGACTCCCGGGCGATCGGCTACTGGCAACAGATGGAGAAGACCAAGCAGGGGTTCCGGGGAGAGTGGTACGTGTCGGGCGACATGGTGCGGCGCGACCCTGACGGGTATTTCACCTACTGTGGCCGCGTCGACGACCTGCTCAAGGTGTCGGGAAAGTGGCTGGCGCCGCAGGAAGTCGAGAACTGCCTGTTGCAGCACCCGGCCGTGAAGGAGGTGGCCGTGGTCGGCGTCGTGGGAGAGCACGGCCTCGTCAAACCACACGCGTTCGTGGTCGCGAAGGAGCGACGCGAGGGGCTCGGCGAAGAGCTACAGGCGTTCGTGCGGGAGCGACTCGAGCCCTACAAGTATCCGCGCGAGGTGATCTTTCTCGACGCGCTGCCGCGGACTCATCTGGGGAAGGTGGATCGCGCGCGGCTACGCCGCATCTAGGGCTTCGAGCCTATTTCGCCCGCTCCTCGAGCTTCGCGATGAACCTCTCGATCTCGAGCTTCAGCCGCTTGAGTGCGGGGAGCAGCTTCGGCTCGAGCTCGCGCTCCAGGTCCTTGCCCTCCTTGAAGAAATTCTTCATCAAGTCGCGGAATCGGTCGGCCAGCTCGCGCCACGTGGGGATCGTGTTCACGTCGGGGTCACCAGGTTGTTTCGTGGGTAGGGTGTTCATGCGTAGCTCCTCGCGTTCATGAGGTGGCGTCACCAGACTCGAAGTATACGCGTCGCGCCGGGGTCGAGGTTTCGCGGGGAGCGCCGCCCGTAGCGAAACCGGCCCGGTCTTCGTATCTACTACGCGTCTGTGCGTCGGCGCGTCTCGTAGTTCGGGATAGGTGGCCGAGCGGCTGAAGGCACGCGCCTGGAGAGCGCGTAAACGGGTAACCGTTTCGTGGGTTCGAATCCCACCCTATCCGTCGTACTTACTAGACGTCTAGACGGCTAGACGTCTAGCCTGCTGGACAGGTGCGTGAGCGGTTGAAACGGCCGGTCTCGAAAACCGGTGTGCCCGTAAGGGTACCGTGGGTTCGAATCCCACCCTGTCCGTCTTCTCTACCCTTCCGCGAGGAGGCCCGATGCGCTGGACGAAGGCTTGGTTCGTCGCTGGGCTCACGCTGTCCACCGTCGCCTGCGCGAAGTCCGCGGCCAAGAAGGCCGCAGAGGTGCGCGAGTGCAGCCGCATCACGATGGACGCGAAGGGCACGGCGCAGTGCTTGGTGCTGCAATACAGGTGGAAGCAGCCTGCGGCCCTCGCCGCGGCCACCCGGTATCAGCAGGAGCAGGACTCGCTCGCCCAGGCTCGGGCCGACTCCGGGTGGCTCGCCGACGCGGCGCGGCACGGGAAAGAAGTCGGGCAGTGCGCCAAGGATCCCTCGGGCGAGGTGGCCCGGTGCCTCGTCGGCTACGGTTGGGCGGAGGCGCGCGCCGCGGCCGCGGCGGACTCCGTGTGGCGCCGCGACGCGCCCACGCACCGCCAGGAGCTCGCGAAATGCGCTCGCAACCGCCAGGTCCAGGTGGGCTCGTGCCTCCAGCTGTACTACAAGTGGAGCCCCGCGCGGGCCCTCGCGGTCGACGACTCGATCCGCCGGGCGCAGATGAAGAGGTAGTGGGTCACCTCGTCCTCGTCGCGGCCGAGCTGCAGCCGTTCCTCGCGCCCGATCAGCTGGCCGGCCTCGACGTCACTTGGCTTCCGGCCGGCGCACCGACGCCCACAGGTGACTTCGTCGCGCTCGTCCCGCTCCTCTCGCGCTGGGTGGGCGGCACCGAGCTCAAGCACCTGCCCAAGCTCAAGATCGTCGCGAACTGCGCCGTGGGCCACGACAACGTGGACGTCGTCGCGGCCGAGCTGCGGGGCGTCATGGTCACCAACACGCCCGACGTCCTCACCGACGCGACCGCCGATCTCGCCTGGGCGCTGATCCTCGCCTGCGCCCGCCGCGTCGTAGAAGGCACCGAGCTCGTGAAAGGCGGCACGTGGACCGGATGGCACCCGGAGCTGCTCCTGGGGATCGAGCTTCGGGGGCGAACGCTCGGCCTGCTCGGCGCGGGACGCATCGGGCAGGCCGTGGGGCGCCGGGCGGTGCCGTTCGGGATGCGGATCCTCTACACGGCGCGCCAGCCGCGCCCCGACTTCGAGCACGACACCGGCGCCGTGAGGGTCGAGCGGTCCCGGCTCTTCACGGAGAGCGACGTGCTCTCGCTGCACGTGCCATCGCTGCCCGAGACCAAGGGTGTCATCAACGCCGAGACCCTCGCGCGCATGAAGCCGACCGCCATTCTGATCAACACGGCACGCGGCGACCTGATCCGAGAGGAAGCGCTGGCCCTCGCCTTGGAAGAAGGCCGGCTCGGCGCCGCCGGACTCGACGTCTACCTGGAGGAGCCGCGGATCCACCCGCGCCTGCGCGCGGCGCCGCGCACGGTGTTGCTGCCGCACATCGGGAGCGCCACCCGCGAGACGCGGCGGCAAATGGCGGCGATGGCCGTGGCCAATCTGCAGGCCGTGCTGAAGGGCGATCCACCGTTGACGCCGGTGTTCGGGTAGGTCCGGAAACTGCCTTCGCGCCAACGAGTTGCCGGCCGGGTGCCCATGTGTTATTGGATAGGGGACCGCTCGACAGGCCCTGGTTGATGGCTCCGGAGACACAGTCCTCCTGCGCGCGCTGCGGCACCTCCCTGGCGCCGGGGGCGTTTTTTTGCCCCCGCTGCGGCACCAGCGTCCCCGTGGCGCCGGGCGGAGCCGGGGCCGCCGTCGCGGCGCCGCCGCGTCGCCCAGCAGCCGCCGAGCACGACGCCCAGGTCGACGCCCTGCGCCAAGCCACCCTGGGGGAGTACGAGATCCTCGCCGAGCTGGGGCATGGTGGGATGGCCACGGTCTACCTCGCCCATGACCTGGCGCTGGACCGCAAGGTGGCGATCAAGGTGCTGGCGCCCGCCCTGATGCTGATGGGCGAAGGGATGGTGGAGCGCTTCAAGCGCGAAGCCCGCACAGCGGCGGCGCTGAGTCACCCGCACATCATTCCCATTTATGCGGTGAAGGAAAGCGAGCACGTCCTGTACTTCGTCATGAAGTACGTACAAGGGCGGGCGCTCGATCAGGTCATTCGCGACGTCGGCCCGCTTCCCATCGCCATGGTCCAGACGATCCTGGCCCACGTCGGCGACGCGCTCGGGTACGCCCATCGCCACGGCGTCATCCACCGCGACGTCAAGTCCGCGAACATCATGCTGGACGAGGACGGGTGGGCGGTGGTCACGGACTTCGGGATCGCCAAGGTCGTCCAGGCGGAGGGTCTCACCGTGACCGGTGTGACGGTCGGCACGCCCACCTACATGAGCCCGGAACAATGCGCGACGCACGAGGTCACCGGCGCTTCGGACCAGTATTCGCTCGGTGTCGTCGCCTACGAGATGATCACCGGGCGGCTGCCATTTGAGGGTGACTCGAGCATGGCGGTCATGTACGCGCACTTCAACGCGCATCCCCGTCCCGTGACCGAGCTTCGCCCCGATTGCCCACCCAACCTGGCCGCAGGCGTCCTGCGGATGTTGGAAAAGGATCCCCCGGCACGCTGGACCAGCATGGACGACGTCGTGGCCGTGTGCGGTCGGCCGTCGCTCCGGCACGACGACCCCGTCCGCAAAGAGATGATCACACTCGCGCGGGCGGGGGGCCGTGCGCACGTCTTGGCCCAGGTCAACACGCCGACGAGCCCGATTGTGCTGTCGCGGGCGCAGACGCGGGCGGCAGCCGGCACGGTCCCGCGCGCCCGCCGTGTCTCCCGTCTCTGGTGGGGGCTCGGCGTGCTGCCGCTCGCCGCGGCCCTGTGGTGGGTGCTTCCGCGGTGGGCGGAGCGGACGCCGACGGCACCGGTTCCTCCGCCGCCCCGCGACACCGCGCGCGCGAGCCAGGCCCCCGCTCCTTCCGATACGGCGCCGGTGCGTCGGGCTCCGGTGCTGGCTCCGACGCAAGTGCCGAGGCCGCCGACGCGCGCGCGCGTGCCGGCCCCGCCGCCCGCCGCCGCCGCGGAATCGGCGACGCGTCCCGGGGTCGCGCAGCGTGAGGACAGCGCGCTGCGATCGCTGCGGACGCGGGCGCTCGGCGCCATGAGCCGTGCCATCGATGCCGGGGCCACGCCGGCGGAGGTGGCGAGGGGGGACACCATGTTCCGGGGGGCGGAAACGCTCGCCGCCCAGAGCCGGGTACCCGAGGCGATGGTGCAGCTGGCCACCGCGGCGTCGCTGTGGGCGGACGCCGAACGCCAGTCGCGGGCGCGCGCGGCGCGCGACACCCAAGCGCGGCGCGTCGCGGAGCAGCCGGCTGCGCCCGCGGTGACGCCCGGTCCCATCGACCCGCGTCCCGACATCGAGAAGGTGATCGATGACTACGCCCGGGCGCTGGAATCGCGCGACGTGAGCCAGGTGCGCCGCGCGTATCCGGGCCTCACGCCGGCGCAGCAACAGAGTTGGCAGGCCTTCTTCCAATCAGTGCGTAATCTCAAGGCCGGCTTGACGGTCTCGGCCGTGCATCTCGCCGGCCTCACGGCCGAAGTGATCGTGACCGGCGTCTACGAGTACGACAACGCCACCACGGGGCGCGGCGAGCGGCGTCCGGTGACCTTCCGGGCGATCCTCGTCGTGGACTCCGGCGGCTGGCGGCTCACCACGATCCGCTAGCCGGTCCTAGAAGTTGTACTCGAGCCCGGCGGTCCACAGGACGTTGGGCCGCAGTCCTCCGCGGTTCAGCGGCCAGAGCGTGTTGCCGACCAGGGTGATGCCGGCGCCCGTCGTGAACTTGAAGCCGAACGACCCGTTGATCAGATCGTCGCGCTGGTTCGGGATGTTGGTCGGCTCGACGGTGCGGCGGAACGGCAGGTCGTAGGTCACCGTGCCGGGCAGCCGGAGTTTACTCTCGCCCACCTGCAGCTCCGAGACCAGGTCGACCGCCAGCGTCGCCCACGGCGCCATCCGATGATCGAACCCGACGGTGGCGAGCACGGCGTCGGTTTGCAAGTCGCCACTCCGAAACAGGTAGCCGATGTTGGCGTGGGGCGAGAACGGCCCGAACCGGGCCGACAGGACGCCGAGGCCGCGCGCCGCGAGGTGACCCGAGCCGAGCAGATCGTCTTCGCTGCCGGTCGGAAAGCGAATGTCCCCGAGGACGGCGAACGTGGTGCGCTCCGACTGTGTGACGTTCACCTTGACGCGCGCGGCGATGTCCCCGATGCCGGTCGCCGATCCCTCCACGAATCGGGACGTGGAGAGCTGCGGGTTGGCGGGGGTCCCGCCGAAGAAGTGCTGGGCGGTGGTGCCGCCGAAGGGAATGATCTGCGCGTCGCTCGTGCCCCGCAGCGAAGTGGAGACGATCGGGAGCACCACCCCGATGTCCACGCGGTCCAGCAGCCCGAAGCTCATGAAGAAGGACGTGACCGTCATGTCGATGTCGAGCCCCAAGCGCAGCGCGATCACGTCGTTCTCATGGGTGGGGACGCCGTACGGCGTGCACGAGGCGCCCACGATGCTGTCGCATTGCGGGCCCGTGACGTTCTCGTGCGTGAACGTCATCTGGATGTCATCGAGGCTCACGCCCCGCAGCGTCTCGAAGTGCAGCCGGTTCACGTTGGCGCCGACGAACACGCGCCCCCGCCCGAGCGTCTGGGCGCGCTCGCCGAACACGGAGCCCGGGGAGGCCGACGTCGGGACGGGAACGCCGCCTTCGAAGCGGAACGTGGAGCCGCCGCTGGTGGCGCTCACCGGGAGGTTCGCCACGTTCTGGCTGATCGCCGTCCCGATGAACGAAATGAGCGTGCCGTTGTCGTTCACCGCTGCGGGAACGAAGTGGTCGGCGTGCAGCGCGGTCGCCGAGTCGGAGCCGGCCGTGCCGCCGAGGAACAGCGGGTCTTTGCCGTCCGCGAAAATGAACAGCTGGGAGATCTTGTCCCGGAGACCCTGCGCGTGGAGCGCGGGAGCGACCAGGGTGAGGCCAACGAGAGTCCACAGGTAGCGGCGCATGGCCTCGAAAAGACGCGGTGTGGCCTGGTCCGTCAACCCCGGGCGCGCTCCGCCCTTCTAGCGGGCGGCCGCTCGGTCTCATACATTCTCGACTCCTCGATGGCCCCGCAGTCGCGTGGCCCTCTCGCTCTCGCTCTGACGTCTTCCCGTGACGCCACCCCGACCCGAGATCGCCGGACCATCGGCACTTCCCGACCGCCCGGAGGCGACACATGCGACCGCATGCAACTCTCTCACACAGCAAGTTGCTGGCGGCAGCGGCACTCGCCGCGACCATTTTCGCCTGCAACCCGGACGCGGACCCCGCGGGGCTCGTGGGACCCATGGCCGCGTCGCGCAGCGGCGTGCCCTCTCAGGAAGGTTTGGCGAGTCCCGCGTGGCAAGGGACCGCGGCCACCCTCGTCATGCAGGCCAACCTAGCCGCTGTTGTGGCGGCTCGTGCGTACTCGCTCGTCGGCGTCGCACAGTACTTGGCGGTGCGGCAGGCAGAAGGTGACAACCGCAGGGACGGCGAGGAGGAGCGGGGTGGGCGGAGCGGTCGTGAATCCGATCGTGGCGCGGTCGCGGGCGCATCGGTGGTGGTACTGACGTACCTGTTTCCCACTCAGGCGCAGCCGCTCGAGGATATGGTGACAGCGCAGCGGAGTGTCGGTTCGGACCGGTCGCAGCGCGCATTTGCGCGCGGCGAAGCGATCGGCCGCGCGGCGGGCACCGAGATCGTCACGCGAGCGAGGGCCGATGGCTTCACCACGCCGTTCGCGGGCACCATTCCGGTGGGGGCCGGGTTCTGGTTCAGCGAAGCGAACCCGCCGTCGGTCGCGGGCGGGTCGTTGGCGGGGGTGCGCCCGTGGTTCCTGACCTCCGCGAGCCAGTTCCGGTCGGCTCCCCCGCCGGCGTTCGGGTCGACGGCATTCCAGGCTGGGCTGGCGGAGATCCGCGCGATGTCGGATACGCGTACGCCAGCGCAAGTGCAGATCGCCGCGTCCTGGGCGCAGGGAGTGGGCACACCCACGACACCGGGGTTCTGGCTCCAGGTCGCGACGGACGCCATCACTCGGCACAGCTTCTCCGAGCGCCGGGCGACGCATCTCTACGCCCTGCTCAGCGCGACGATGTTCGATGCCCAGATCGGTTGCTGGGATGCGAAGGAGATGTACTGGCTCATCCGGCCGTGGCAGGCGGACCACGCGATCACAGTCGTCGCCGCGGTCGGCAAGCCCAACCACCCCTCCTATCCCTCGGGGCACAGCTGCATCTCGTCATCGGCCGCGGAGGTGCTGAGCGCGTCTTTCCCCGCGCAGCGCGCCCAATTGGACGCGATGGTGATCGAGGCGGGGCTGTCGCGCATGTACGGCGGCATCCACTACCGGTTCGATATCGACGCTGGGCAAGTGCTCGGGCGGAGGGTGGCGCGGTTCACCATGCGGGCTGACAGATCGGGCCATTCTGTGCTGTCGCCGCGCGACGAAGGGAAAGACGACGGACGGAGGTAGCTCCGGCCTTCTGTATCTTCGGGTCGCCCGCTACCTTTCATCCTCGAGATGAGCCGGCCCGACCGCACGATCATCCTGGACGCCCGCGCACTCGCGCGGGCGCTTCAGCGAATGGCCGTGGAAGTGCTCGAGCTGGCCCACGGCACCGACGACCTCGTGCTCATCGGCATTCAGCGGCGCGGCGTCGAGCTCGCCGAGCGGATCGCCAAGCTGATCGAGAAGGACGAGGGCGTCGTCCTCTCGCGCGGCGCCCTCGACATCACCCTGTACCGCGACGACCTCGAGACCGTGGGCCCCAAGCCCGTGATCGGCGAGACCCGCATTCCCGGGGACCTCGCCGGCAAGCATGTGGTGATCGTGGACGACGTGCTCTACACCGGGCGGACGGTGCGCGCCGCGCTGGATGAGCTGGCCGACTTCGGGCGCCCCCAGCGGATCTCGCTGTGCGTGTTGGTCGATCGCGGGGGTCGCGAGCTGCCGATCCAGCCGGACATCGTGGGCAAACAGGTCAAGGTGAACAGCGGCGAGCGCGTCGACGTGCTGGTCGAGGAGCTCGACGGACGCGACGAGGTCGACCTGGTGCGCCAGGGAGCCCCGACGTGACGGCGCCCCCCCTCGGCAAGGACCTGGTCGGGCTCGAGGACCTCTCGGCGGACCAGATCCGGCTCATCCTCGATACCGCCGAGCCCTTCAAGGAAGTCTCCGAGCGGCCCATCAAGAAGGTCCCCGCGCTCCGCGGCAAGACGATCGTCAACCTGTTCTTCGAAGCCTCCACCCGCACGCGCATCTCGTTTGAATTCGCCGAGAAGCGCCTCTCCGCCGACACGGTCAACGTGGCGGCGAGCGGTAGTTCGGTGGACAAGGGCGAGACGCTGGTCGACACCGCCCGGAACCTCGAAGCGATGCGGATCGACATGGTGGTTATCCGGCATCCATCGTCCGGAGCCGCGGCGTTCCTGGGCGACCGTATCCGCTCCAACGTCATCAACGCGGGCGACGGCCAGCACGAGCACCCGACGCAAGGGCTGCTCGACCTGCTGACCATCCGCGACAAGCACGGCAAGATCGCCGGCCTCAAGGTCTGTCTGGTGGGCGACGTGCTCCACTCCCGCGTCGCCCGCTCGAACATCTGGGGCCTGTCGAAGCTCGGCGCCGAAGTCGGCGTGTGCGGTCCCGATACGCTGATGCCGCGCGGTATCGAGGAGCTGGGCGTGTGCCGGTTTCGGCGCATCGAGGAAGCGATCGAGTGGGCGGACGTGCTGAACGTCCTGCGGCTCCAGCTCGAGCGGATGGAGATGGGCTTCATCCCCAGCGTGCGAGAGTACTATCGCGTCTTCGGCGTCACTGCCGAGCGGATCGAGAAGGCGTCGCGCCCCCTCACCATCATGCACCCCGGTCCCATGAACCGCGGCGTGGAGATCGACTCACGCGTGGCGGACGGGCCGCATAGCGTCATCCTCGATCAGGTGACGAACGGCGTCGCCGTGCGGATGGCGGTGCTGTACCTGCTCGCCGGCGGACGGCCGGAGCTGGCCGACGCGGCGAAGGGCCCGGGGGCGGGCGGGGGGGGGCCGGAGTGACGCGGCCCCTGCTCTTGAAGGGCGGCCGGGTGATCGACCCGAGCCGCAACTTCGATCAGCCGGCGGACGTGCTCATTCAGGACGGCACGATCGCGGCCGTCGGCACCGGCCTGGGGATGCCGGAGGGCGTCGAGATCCGGGACGTGCGGGAGCAGGTCGTAGCCCCAGGGCTGGTGGACGTGCACGTCCACCTGCGCGAGCCGGGGAACGAGGACGTCGAGACGATCGCGAGCGGCGCGCGCGCGGCTGCCGCGGGCGGGTTCACCGCGGTGTGCGCCATGCCCAACACCGATCCCGTCACCGACAACCAGGCCGCGGTCGGCTTCATCGTGCGCCAATCGGTGCGGGCGGGGCTCACGCGCGTGTATCCCATCGGCGCGATCTCGGTCGGCCAGAGAGGGGAGCGACTCTCCGAGTTTGGCGAGATGGTGGGGGCGGGCGCGGTGGCGGTGTCGGACGATGGCCGACCGGTCGCGTCGAGCCACCTGATGCGCACCGCGCTCGAGTACGCGCGCACCTTCGACCTCCCGGTGGCGGACCACTGCGAGGAGCCTACCCTCGCCGCAGGCGGTGTGATGCACGAAGGTCTCGTCTCCGCCCGGCTGGGCCTCAAGGGGATTCCTGCGGCGGCGGAAGAGATCATGGTGGCGCGCGACACCCTGCTCGCCGGGCTTACGGGGGGACACGTGCATCTGTGCCACATGTCCACGCGCGGCTCGGTCGACATCATCCGGGGCGCCAAGGAGCGGGGAGTCCGCGTCACCGCCGAGGTCACGCCCCATCACCTCACGCTCACCGATCGTGCCTGCGAGCGCTACGACACGCACGCGAAGATGAATCCGCCGCTCCGCGAGGCAGCCGACGTGGCGGCGCTGCGCCAAGCCCTGAAGCAGGGCGTGATCGACTGCATCGCGTCGGATCATGCCCCGCATGCGTACGACGCCAAGGAAGCCGCCTTCGACGACGCGCCGTTCGGCATCGTCGGGCTCGAGACCGCATTCGGCGTGGTCCACACGGAGCTCGTCCTGGGCGGCGTGCTCACGCTGCCCGAGCTCATCCACCGGATGAGCACGGCCCCCGCGGTCGCCTTCCACCTCCCGGGCGGCACGCTGCGGCCCGGCGCTGCAGCGGACGTCGTCGTGCTCGATCCGACCGCGCGCTGGACCGTAGACGCGACCGCGTTTTCCTCGAAGAGCCGCAATACGCCGTTCGCCGGCCGGGCGCTCACGGGGCGCGCCGTGCTCACGCTCGTGGGCGGAAAAACCGTCCATCCAGCGGGGGCCCCCGTCGACCGGTGACGCCAGGCGCAGTGGCCCGGCGCATGGCGCAGTGCTGCCGGCAGCTCGCCGAGCGGGGTCTCATCGCGGGGCAAGACGGCAATCTCGCCGTGCGGGTTGGGCCTGACCGCGCCCTCGTCACCCCGCGCGGCGTGCTCAAGGCGCTGGTCCGCCCGTCGGACATGGTGCTGGTGGACCTGCGCGGCCGCATCCGGGGCGGGCGGCGTAGGCCTACGAGCGAATTGGATTTACACCTGCGGATTCTGACGCACCGGCCCGACGTCGGCGCGGTCGTGCATGCCCATCCCCCTGTCGCTACTGGATTTGCGGTCGTGGGCCGGCCGCTCGATGCTTTTGTGCTCCCGGAGCTTATTTTGTTGTGTGGCCGGGTCCCGGTCGTCCCCTTCGGGATGCCGGGGAGCGCGGAGTTGGGGGACCGGATCGAGCCGTATCTGGCGGGCGGCGACGCGTGGCTCTTGGCGAACCATGGCGCGCTGACGGTCGGGGCGACGCTCGACGCGGCGTGGATTCGCATGGAGAGTCTCGAGCACGCGGCGCGCATCATGTTCGCGGCGCATGCGCTGGGGGGTGTCACCGAGCTCAGTCCCGAGGCGGTGGCGCGGCTCGAGGCGCAGCGCGATCGCATACGAAGGGAGCGAGATGGCTAGAGGGCCTTCCAAGAGCACCGTGATCATTCAGCGCCTGCTGGAGGAGCGGCGCGAGTACGAAGGGTGGATCGCGCGCCTGAACGACTCGGCGGACGTGACGCCTGGGCACGTGCGCGCGCGCGTTCGTTCCGACTACGAGGCGCGACTCGCCGCCGTCACCGAGGAGCTCAAGGCCCACGCCGAAAGCGCCCGCCAGGCGATCGAGGAGAAGCGGCACCTGCGCGGCGAGCTGCAGAAAAAAGAAGCGTTAGTCTCCGAGAAGCTCACCGAAACCGAACTGCGCCATGCCGTCGGGGAATACGACGAGGCGCAGTGGACCCAGGTACACAAAGAGGTGCTCGCGGAGCTGGTGTCGGTGCGCGAGGATCTCCAGTCGGTGGAGGCGGACATTCACAAGCTGGAGGAACTGGACGCGCTGGTCAGTCACCGGCCGACTCCTCCCAAGACGGTGTCCCAGCCATCCCAGTCGAAGCCGCAGCCGGAAACCGTATCGCACGTCGACGAGCTCGAGTTCATCAAGTCGGTCACGGAAGACGAGAAAGGCGGCGCTCCGTCACCGCGGCGCGCCAGCGGCGCCCAGTTCCAGCCGTCGATCCCCGGCGGCGCCCAATTTCAGCCCTCGATCCCCGGCGATCCACCGCGCACGCCGATGCCGCCGCGCGCCGCCAATCCGGTGCCCGCGCCGATCGTGCCCGAGGCTTCCCAGTCCGACGTGGACGAGGAGGCGGCCAAGACGCTCGAGTGCCGGGAGTGCGGTACCATGAACTTGCCCACGGAATGGTACTGCGAGCAGTGTGGGGCGGAACTCGCTGCAGTCTGAAAAAGCAAAAAACAGCGACGTCTGTGTGTGACGTCGTCTATATCATTTGGAGAGTTTTCGAACGACGGCCGCAAGCCGGCTCTTGTGTCGTGCCGCGTTGTTCGGATGGATCAGGTTCTTGCGAGCGGCGCGGTCGAGCAGGCGCGCGGCGATCTTGTACGCCTCGCTGGCTTGGTCGGGCGCCGTGGCCGCACGGACGCGTTTCACGGCACTGCGGAGCGCGGAGCTCTGCGCCCGGTTGCGCTCGTGACGGGCGCGCCCCTGTCGCATCGCCTTTTTTGCGGACTCGATTCTCGGCACTGCCGGCCTCCTCGTGAGGCGCGGAAGATAGAGGGTAAGTGCAGGTCGGTCAAGGCGCTACGCCGTTGACCCGGCCCCCGCTGGCTCGTTATCTTAGGCGGTCACCGACCGCGAGCCCGAGCTATCTCCTTCGAATTCCTGGTGTGGGCCCCGGTCCTGCTGTTCTCGATTGTGGCCCACGAGTATGCCCACGCCGAAGCCGCCTATCGCCAGGGCGATGACACCGCCTACATGCTCGGGCGACTGACCTTGAATCCCCTCAAGCACATCGACCCGTTCATGACGGTGCTGCTCCCCGTGATCCTGTGGGTATCCCACGCCGGATTCATGTTCGGCGCCGCCAAGCCGGTGCCGGTCAACCCGCGGAAGTACCGGAGGTTCGTCCGCGGGGACGTGATCGTGTCGCTCGCCGGGATCGCGGTGAACCTGGCGTTGTTCGTCGTCGCGGCCGTCCTGTTCGCCGCCGCGGGGCTCGTCGCGTCGGCGCTGCCGTCGCTGAGTGGCAGCTTGGGCATCCTCCAGCGCATGATGTCCTACGGGATGCAGTGGAACTTGGTGCTCGCGTTCTTCAACCTCATCCCGCTGCCACCCCTGGACGGCAGTCACGTCTTCTACCATCTGCTCCCGCCGGCTGCCGGGCTGCGATACCGCCAGTTCTATGCGCTGGGCATGGTGCCGCTCATGCTCGTCATTTGGCTCGCCCCGGTACTCCTGACGCCGTTTCTGTGGCCGGCGCGCCAGCTGCTGCAGCTGGGCTGGGCGCTGGTCGGCGCGTACGCGCTGCCGGGGTCTCAGCCGGCGCTATGACGACTCCGACACCGGTCATGCGCGAAGCGAGCGGCTTCATCATCGAGCTGGAGCAGTTCTCGGGCCCGCTCGATCTCTTGCTGCACCTGATCCACGAGGATGAGGTCGACATCACCGACCTCCCGATCGCGAAGATCGCCGACCAGTTCCTCGCCGTCATCGGCGAGCTGGGATTGAACCAGGCGGCGGACTACCTGGAAATGGCGGCGCGCTTGCTGCGCATCAAAGCGCAGATGCTCTTGCCGCGCCGCTTGGGCGACGACGAGTGGGAGGACCCGCGCGCCGAGCTGGTGCGGCGGCTGCTCGAGTATCAGCAGATTCGCGAGCTGGTGGAATGGCTGGGGGCGGCGGCGGCGCGCCGCGCCGAGCAGTTCGGCCGCGGCTTCTCTCCCGAGCCGCCTGCGGCCGCGCCCGCCCCGCTGGTGATCGATCTGAACGACCTCCTCGGCGCCGCGGAGCGGGTCATCGCGCTGATCCCCGAGCCCGTGCTGCACCGCGTGGTGCCGCGGCCGCTCGACGTGGAGGGTGCGACGGCGCGCATTCAGACCCTGCTCGTCGAGCACGCGGTGCTCGGGTGGAGCGAGGTCGTGGGGGAGCGCCCCACGATCGTCGACGTGCTGTCCGCGTTCATCGCCCTGCTCGAGCTCGCCAAGCGCGGGTCCCTGACCGTTCACCAGGACGGGCCGTTCGCCCTCATCCAGATCCGCCGTGAGTCCCCTCGCGCAGCTGGTTGAGGCGGCGCTGTTCGCCGCGGCCCGCCCGCTAGCCGTCGAGGAGCTCCTGACCCTCGATCCCCAGGCGGGCGCCGCGGCGGTGCAGGCCGCGCTCGAGGAGATCCGGAAGACGTTCGCCGCCGACGACCACGGCGTCGAGCTGATCGAGATCGGCGAGGGGTGGCAGTTCCTGACCCGTCGGGAGTACGCCGAGGCGATCGAGCGTGCGCAGTTCGCGCTACGCCCGCGGCGGCTCAGCCCGGCAGCGCTCGAGACGCTCGCCATCGTCGCCTACCGGCAGCCCGTGGGGCGGCTGGAGGTGGACGAGATCCGCGGCGTCGATTCGGGTGCGGTGATCGAGAAACTGATCGAGCGGGGGCTGGTCGAGATCGTGACCCGGGGCGAAGGGCTCGGACGGCCGCTGCTCTACGGCACCACGCCGCAGTTCCTGGAGATCCTGGGGCTCGCGGGCCTGGACGAGCTGCCGCGGCTGGAAGAGCTGTCCGTGGCACTCCGGCCGCCCGCGCCCGCCGAACCCGAATGACCCTGATGCGCCTGCAACGCGCCATGGCGCGTGCGGGCGTGACGTCGCGCCGCAAGGCCGAGGAGCTGATCCGCGCGGGTCGGGTGCGCGTGGACGGCGCCGTGGCCACGATCGGGGTGAGCGTGGACCCGGTGCGGCAGCGGGTGACAGTGGACGGCCGCGCGGTACGGCAGGGACCGATCACCTGGCTCGCGCTGAACAAGCCGGTCGGCTACGTCGTGACTCGCGGCGACCCGGAGGGCCGCCGCACCGTCTACAGCCTCCTCCCCAGCGTGCCTGGGCTGACGTACGTTGGGCGGCTGGACGTGATGACGTCGGGTCTGCTGCTCATGACCACGGACGGCGCCGCGGCACACCGGTTGATGCACCCGCGCTTCGCCGTGCCCCGGACGTACTGGCTGCGGGCCCACGGCCACAGCGCCGCGGAGGTACGCGCCGCGTTGGCGCATCCCCCCGCGATCGACGGCCGGCCGGTCCGGGTGGTCGACTTCCGGGTGCGCCCGGTGGAGCGCAGCGTCGAGGTGGAGGTCACGCTCGCCGAAGGGCGCAACCGCATCGTCCGGCGGCTCGCGGAGGCGCTGGGGCTCAAGGTCGAATGGCTGCACCGCGTCGCCTACGGGCCGGTGCGGCTCGGGCGGCTGGCTGAGGGCAAGTACCGGCGGCTCGCCGCGCCGGAAGTCGAGGCCATCGAGCAACTCCATGGAACTGCGTGATCGGACGGTGATGATCCTGGGCGGCAGCGGGCTCGTCGGCCACGCGGTGGCGCGTCGGCTGCTCGGGGCGGCGCCGCGGCGAATCGTGCTGGTGGCGCTGTTCGAGCCCGAGGTGCAGGCGACCGCCCGGGCGCTCGATCGGTACCGTGGCCGCGCGACGATCGAGGTGGAGTGGGGCGACGTGTTCCTGCCAGCGAGCCTGGCACGCCTCGAGCGTGGCGCGATCATGACGGACCCCGCGCACCGCGCAGAGGTGCTCGGCGACCTGCTCAGCGAGCTCACCGATGACGTACTGCACCGCAGCTTCCTCTACCAGCTCCTCGTCAAGTATCGGCCCGACGCCGTCGTGGACAGCATCAACACGGCGACGGCGTTCGCGTACCAGGACGTGCTGCAGAGCGCGCGGGAGCTGCTGGCGCTGGCGGCCCGAGGCCAGGCCGATCAAGCGGCGGTGGAGCGGCACGTGCTCCTGCTCACGATGCCGCAGCTCATCCGGCACGTGCAGATCCTGGTCGAGGGCCTGCGGCGCGCGGAGACCCGGGCATACGTGAAAATCGGGACCAGCGGGACCGGTGGCATGGGCTTCAACATCCCCTATACGCATTCCGAGGAGCGCCCCAGCCGGACGCTGCTGACCAAGTCGGCCGTGGCCGGTGCGCATTCGCTGCTGCTGTTCTTGCTCGGTCGCACCCCCGGGGCTCCCGCGACGGTCGAGATCAAGCCCACGGCGACCATCGCCTGGCGCGAGATCGGCTTCGGGCCGATCCGCCGCAAGGGAAAGCCGATCCCGCTCGTGGACTGTCCGACGCCGGTGGCGCTCGCCCAGGCGTTCCAGCCCGACGCGCATCCCTGGTGCGAGCTCGGCAAGCTGCTCGAGGGCGCGTTCATCGACGTGGGGGAGAACGGGCTGTTCTCGCGCGACGAGTTCGAGACGGTGACGGCGCTCGGCCAGATGGAGTTCATCACGCCGGAGGAGGTGGCCGAGTACGTGATGATGGAGCTCGAGGGTCGGCCCACGGGACGCGACGTGGTGGCGGCGCTCGATGCGGCCACCGCCGGCCCCACCTACCGGGCCGCCATGCTGCGCGCCGGGGCGCTGGAGTACCTGCGTGGACTCGAGCGCCAAACCAAGAGCCGCGCGGTCGCCTACGAGATGCTCGGGCCGCCGCGCCTCACGAAGCTGCTGTGGGAGTCGCACCTGTGCGCGCTGCTCCGGCCCAGTGTCCGAGCGCTGGCGCAAGCGCAGGCTCAGGAGCTCGCGACGGAGGCGCACGCGCGCATCGAGCGGGACCCCACGGTCCGGAGTCATATTCTGTCGGTGGGCATCCCGATCCTCACGCCGGATGGGCAGCGGCTGTACCGTGGCAGTTTCGTGGCGGTCCCGGGGGACGGCGGCGATCCCGGGACCGCCGCGCCGCGCGGCTGGGTCGACCTGCGGCCCGACCAGTTCGGCATCTGGATCAAACGGGCCCAGGAGATGGTCGCGCAGGGGCAGCGCCGCGCCGGCCACGGGGTCGAGTCGGGCAGCGACGTGGACTGGACGGCGATCGGCGCGGACGACCCGATCGAGCCCGCGCGCTTCGCCACCTGGGTGTTCCGGTTCGAAGACCGGGGAGAGCGGATCAAGCGCTAGCGCCATGGCAGCGGATACCGCAGGAGTCGAACGCGCTCTCGGCGCCATCGGCACGACGTTCCGCCTCACGCGTCTGTACCCGCCGACGCACCCGGCGGTGATGGAGACGTTGCGCCAGATCGGCGAATCGCTCCCGCCCCTCGCCGCGCTCGGCACCGTGGAGTGGAAGGTCGGCGTCACCGGGCTGCACTGGCACGGGCAGCATCTGTTGCCGCGCAACGCCCAAATCGCCGAGCTCGCCGGTCTGCTGTACGCGCGCGGCGTGCGCTCGCTGACCCTCCACCCCGGCATGACGCCCGATCACGTGCTGGCGCTCGTGCACGTAGCGACCGGCGCCTTGCCCCACGACGATGCGACGCTCGGACGCATTACGCTCACGCTGGGCCGCCGCTCGTCCGCGCGGCTCGAGCGGCTGCGCACGCCGACGCCGGCGAGCGGCACGCCCGCGATCCCCGCATCGCCGGTCGCGCCGGCACTGGCGGCCGAAGCGGCGACCGCGCCGACCGCGCCGACCGCGCCCGCGGCGCCGGCCACCGCCCAGTCGCCGGACGTCATCATGGCGTCGAAACGCGCCAGCGCGGCGTTTCGGCCCGACGCCCTGCCCATCGACGTGGAGGTGAAACGGGCCGTGGCCGCGTTGCGGACCGGCGCCACGCCCGATGAGCAGCGGGCGGCGGTGGAGAAGCTGGCGGCGCTCGCCGCCCAGCTCGTGGGGCTGCACGACGTATCGATCGTTGCCGACGCGATCGTCGGGCTCGACCGCTTGTTTCCTACCGCCCGGGATCCGGGACTGCTCGCAGCGATCGACAAGGCGGCTCTCGCGCTCTCTGACCGCACCTTGGTCGAGCGCCTGGTACACCGGCTGGGCGAGTCGCGCGTGCCGCCCGACGAGCGCGAGGCGCTGGTCGTGGCGGTGGGCGCTCTGGCCTCGCTCTCGATGGGACCTGTCCTCGAGGCGTTCCTCGCGGCGCCGCTCGAGCAGCGCGCCCCGTACCGCGCGGCGGTGCGCAAGGCCGCGGATCGGGCCATCGAGCCGCTGCAAGGCAAGTTGGCGGACAGGGAGTCCGAGATCGTCGCTGCGGCGGCGGAGTTCGTGGGCCTCACGGGGAGTCCGCAGGCGGTCGCGCTGCTGCTGCCGCTGCTGCGCCACACATCGGCGTACGTGCGCGAGGCGGCGTTGCTCGGGCTCGTCGAGGCGGGCGGACGGGAGATCTCCCGTCCGGCCATGCCGGCGCTGAAGGACGAGAGCGTGGCGGTGCGCGCGGCGGCCGCGCGTGCGATCGCGGCGGGAGGCGACCCAGCCTCCTCCACCGTGCTGGCCCGTCGGATGGAGCAGGAGCAGGACGAAGGGGTACAGGCGGAGTTGTTGCGGGCCATCGGCCGCCTCGGGGCAAAGGACGCGCTCGAGGTGCTCGCCCGCTACGCCCAGCCGGGGGGGATGATGCACCGGCGGAGCCCGACGGTGCGGGCGGCGGCAGTGGACGGCTTGCGACACCTGACCCACCCCGAGGCACGGGGGTTGTTGGAACTCTACAGCAAGGACAAGGAGCCAGCGGTGCGTAAAGCGGCGGAGGCGGCGCTGAAATGACCACGAAAACAGCGAAGACCGGCGAGGCGGTGCTCAGTCAGACGATCGCGCGCGAGGTAGGGAAGCGCGTCGTGGCGCAGGACCTGATGGTCGAACGCTTGCTGATCGGGCTGCTCACCGGGGGTCACGTCCTCCTCGAGGGCGTGCCCGGGCTCGCCAAGACGCTCGCGGTGCGCACCGTGGCCGAGTGCCTGCGCATCTCGTTCTCCCGGATCCAGTTCACACCGGATCTGCTGCCCGCCGACGTGATCGGCACGATGGTGTTCGACCAGCGCACCCAGGAGTTCTATCCGAAAAAAGGACCCCTGTTCGCGAACCTGGTGCTCGCGGATGAAATCAACCGCGCGCCGGCCAAGGTGCAGTCGGCGCTGCTCGAGGCGATGCAGGAGAAACAGGTGACGATCGGCGGGGAGACATTCTACCTGGGCGAGCCGTTTCTCGTGCTGGCGACCCAGAACCCGATCGAGCAGGAGGGAACCTACCCGTTGCCGGAGGCGCAGCTCGACCGCTTCATGCTGAAGGTGCGTGTCGGCTACCCCACGCGCGACGCTGAGAAGGAGATCGTCGCGCGCATGGCATCGGGGCGGCCGATCGAGGTGCAGCGGGTGGCCGAAGCCGAAGACATCCTCGCGGCGCGGAGCGCCATCGCGGAGCTGTTCATGGATCAGAAAGTGGTGGATTACATCGTGGACGTGGTCCGGGCGACCCGCGAGCCGCAGGCGATCGGTCTGCCCGAGCTGAAGCCGCTCATCGCGTTCGGGGCCAGCCCGCGGGCGTCGATCTTCCTCGCGCAGGCAGCCCGGGCGCACGCGTTCCTGCGCGGCCGGGCGTTCGTCGTGCCGGAGGATGTGAAGGCCATGGCGTTCGACGTGCTGCGACACCGCGTGCTGCTGACCTTCGAAGCGGAGGCCGAAGACATGGACTCGGACCGCGTGATCGAAAAGATCCTGGAGGCGGTGGGCGTGCCGTGACGTACCAGGGCCACGATCGTCGCAGTGGCGAGCGATCCCCCCTCCGCGCGCGTCGCCGCGCCGTCACCCCCGAAGTGCTGCGCCAGGTCAAGGGGATCGAGCTCCGCACCCGCGGCCTGGTCAACTCCCTCTTCACGGGCGACTACCGGTCGGTGTTCCGCGGCCAGGGCATCGAGTTCGCGGAGGTGCGGGAGTACCACGAGGGGGACGACTTCCGCGCGATCGACTGGAACGTGTCCGCCCGGATGGGGCACCCGTTCGTGAAGACGTTTCACGAGGAGCGGGAGAACACGCTGCTCCTGGTCGTCGATCAGTCCGGCTCGTGTCAGTTCGGACGCCCCTACACGAAAGTCGGCCTCGCCGTGGAGGTGGCCGCCGTCCTGGCGCTCGCGGCCGCGCGCCACAACGACCGCGTCGGCGCCCTGCTGTTCGCGGACCGGGTGGAAGCGGTGCTCCGGCCCGCGAAGGGTCGGCCGCACGCGCTCCGCGTCATCCGCGACCTGGTGGCGTTCACGCCGCGCGGACGGGGCACGAACCTGGCGGAGGCGCTGCGCTACGCGGCCAAGCTCCCGCGCCACCGCGCGATCGTCGTGATCCTCTCGGACTTCCGGGCCGACGGATGGGAGGAGGCCCTGGGGCAGCTCGCGTCGAACCACGACGTCGTCGCGATCACCGTCGACGACCCACGGGAGCGCACGCTCCCCGACGCGGGCTGGGTCGACATGGAAGACGCCGAGACGGGGCAGCGTGTGCTGCTCGACACGAGTCACGGGCCGACCCGGACCCGTGTGGGCGTTGCCGCAGAGCGGCAGCTGCAGGAGCGTAGCCGCAGGCTCATTCAGGCCGGCGTGGACCGCGTCGCGTTGCAGACCGACGTTCCCTACGGCGTGCCGCTGCGCCGCGCCTTCGCCGAGCGCGCCCGCCGGCTGAAGCGATGACTGCCCGAATCGTCTTGCTTGGCGTCGTGGCGGCAGGGCGTCTGGCGGCGGGGCAGGGGGGAGGGTGGTCGGCCACTCCGGCCGCGCCCACCGTCGGCGACACCATCTGGCTGGAGCGGGAAGTGGCCGTCCCGGCCGGCTGGCAAGTCCGGGCTGGGAAGCTCGAGTCGACGGAGGCCGTGGAGCCCCTCACCAACCCGGCGGTGTTGCGGAGCCGGGGTGGGTGGGTGATCCGCTACGCCGTGGTCGCCTGGCAGCCCGGCGTCCACCGCCTGCCCCTGCCTTCGATCTGGCGGCTCGGTCCTGACGGGCGGGTCGACTCGACGGCGGGGGGCGTGACGAGCTTCAGCGTCGCGAGCGTCATTCCCGACTCGCTGGTCCAGCCCAGTCCCCAGGGCGCGCTCGCGCCGCTGCGCGCCGCCCATCGCAGCATCCTGCCACCGCTCGTCGCCCTGGCGATCGCGACCGCGCTGTTGGCCGTGGGCATCGCCCTGCGACGCCGGCCGCCCCGAGCGCTTGCGCCGGCACCTCACGTTCCACTGGAACGTGAGGTGCCCGATGCCCGGTGGCTCGCCGCCGGCGAACCCAAGGCCGTGGCGGCCCGGGCGACGTGGCGGCTGCGGAGCGCGCTGGCCCGCGCCGTGCCCGAGGCACACGTCGCGCTCGCGACGGCCGAGTGCTTGGCGGTGGTCGAGCGGGCGAGTCCGCACGCACCGGTGCGTGAGCTGCGCGACCTGCTGGAGCAGCTCGACCGGGTCGCCTTCGCCTCCGCCCATGGGACCGATCTCACTGCCCTCGCGGCGATGGCGCGCCGGTTGGCGCGGGATCTCGGGCCGTGAGCTTCGCCCGCCCGTTGCTGCTGCTCGGCCTGGGTCTGTTGCCGTTCTGGTGGTGGCTCCGCGCCAAGCGGCTGGCCCGGCTCGCGGGCACCCGGATGAGCGATGTCCGGGCGGCGGCGGGGGCGTCCGAGCGTCTCTGGATCGCCCGTCTGCCCGTGACGCTGCGGAGCGCGTGCCTCGGCGCGTGGATCATCGCCGCCGCGGGTCCCCGGATCGGCGCCGCGCGCGCCGAGACGCGCAGCGAGGGGATCTCGATCGTGCTGGCGATCGACATGTCCAGCAGCATGCTCGCCGAGGACTTCGCGCCGGCGAACCGGATGGACGTGGCCAAGCAGACCGCGATCGAATTCGTCCGGGCGCGTACCTCGGACCGAATCGGGCTCGTCGCCTTCGCGGCCCAGGCCCTGACGCAGGTCCCGATCACCACCGACTACGCCGTGCTCGAGCAGGCGTTGCGGGGCTTGCACATCGGGATGCTGGAGGATGGCACGGCCATCGGGACGGGGATCGCGACGGCGGCGAACCGCTTGCGGCGCGCGCCCGGCAAGAGCAAGGTGATCGTCCTGCTGACCGACGGCGTCAACAATCGCGGCACGGTCGATCCGCGCACGGCCGCGCAGGCTGCCGCGGCGTTCGGCATCAAGATCTACGTGATCGGGGTCGGCAAGCGGGGAGAGGCTCCCGTGCCCACGGGACAGGGGGCCGAGGGGCTGCGGTACCAGATGATGCCCGTCGAGATCGACGAGCCGTTGATGACGGAGATCGCGTCGATGACCGGCGGGCGCTACTTCCGGGCCACCGACACGGAGTCGTTGCGACACGTGTTCCAGGAGATCAACCGGCTCGAGAAGTCGACGGTGGAGCAGGTGGTGTACCGCCGCTTCGACGAGGCGTACCGCGTGCCGCTGGCCATGGGGCTCGTGGCGTTGGCGCTCGAGATCGTCCTCGCGGGCACGTTCGCCGTGCGGGTGCCCTGATGACGTTCGACGCACCGGTCGTGCTCGTGCTCGCGCCGCTGATCGGCGGCGCCGTCTGGTTCGCCGCGGCCTGGGCTCGGCGTGTCCGCATCCGGCGGGCGGCGCTGTGGTCGCAGGAGACGGTGCGGCAGGCGCTGGCCGCCGGGCGGTTCGGGCCGACCGCGCTCGCGATCGCCGCCTTCCTCGGCGTGGTGGCGCTCGCCGGGCCGCGCTGGGGCGAAGAGCAGATCGTGGCCGAAACGCGGGGCCTCTCAGTCGTGCTCGCCGTCGACATCTCGCGCTCGATGCTCGCCGAGGACGCGAGCCCAAACCGGCTCCGCCGCGCGCTGCGCGAAGCGCGGCGTCTGGTCCAGGACCTGGACGGCGACCGACTCGGTCTCATTGCGTTCGCCGGCTCGAGCTACATCCTGTCACCGCTCTCGATCGACGGCTCCGCCCTGGGGCTGTACCTCGACGCGCTCGATCCCGACATGGCATCCCCGGGCGGCACCGGCCTGGCGCCGGCACTGCGCCAGGGCGGCGAGCTGCTGCGGGCGAGCTCGGAGCTCGCCGACCGGGTGCTCGTGGTCTTCACTGACGGTGAAGGGCACGACACGCTCCCGGCGATCGTGGAGCAGGCGCAGCGCCTCCAAGCCGCCGGGATCCGCCTGATCCTCGTCGCCCAGGGGGGGCGGAGCCCGACGCGCATTCCGATGCGGGACGACCGCGGCGGGTTGCTCGGCTACCAGAAGGACGACGACGGGGGCGTCATCGAGACGGCTCGGCGAGACGACGTGCTCGGCGCCGCGGCGGACGCGGCCCAGGGGACGCTCGTGGCGGCCGATCTGCCGGACCAGGCCGGCGCCGTGCGGGACCTCGTGGCGTCCTACCGACGCGCGCGGGCCAGCGAGACGCGGGCCGAGCAGCATCGACCTCGGGCGTGGCTGCCGCTGCTGCTGGCGGTGGGCGTGCTGGTGATGCAGGCCGCATCGCGACGCACCGCCGCGCTGCTCGGGCTCGCCATCGCGTGGCTCGCGACGCCGAGCATCGCGCAGCAGCCCCGGTACCCACGGAGCGCGGCGGAGCGGGCATGGGACCGGAACGACCTCGCGCGCGCCCGCGCCGCCTATCTGGCGGAGCTCGCCGTCCGCCGGAAGGACGAGGTCGCGTGGTACAACGCGGGGACGGCGGCGCTCGCCGAGTCGGACGGCGAAATCGCCCAGGCGAGTCTTGCGCACGCTGCCGCGTCGCTCGATCCCGAGCTGCGATTCCGCGCGCTGTACAATCTGGGGCTCCTCGCGCTGCGCCAGGCCGCGGCGGCCGACAGCGCGGGCCGCGACGCGCGTCTGGCCGACGCGGAGCGGGCCTATCGCGAAGCCCTGCTCCTCCGGCCGCACGACGCCGCGGCGAAATGGAATCTCGAGCTCGCCGTCCGGCGCCGCGGCGGGGCGAGCAGCAGTCGGAGTAACGCTCCCTCCGCGGGGGGCGGTGGGGGCGGTCCGTCCGGGGGCGGCGGTGGGGGCGGAGCCCGGAGCGCCGGCGGGGCGCCGGGCGGGCTGAGCGAGGCCCAGGCCGAGCAGCTGCTGCGCTCGATCGGCCAGCAGGAGCTGAAGACGCGTCGCGACCGCACAGGCCAGATCCGGCACGCGGCCGAGCCGGGGGTGAAGGACTGGTGACGCTCGCGCTCTGGCTCCTGGTCGCCTGGCAGAGCGCGCCGCCGCCGGACGTGACGGCGCGGGTCGATCGGGTGCGCGTGGTCGCCGGTGAAGAGGTGACGCTCACGATCCGGGCCCGCACGCGCTCGGGCGAGCCGGTGAGCGTCGCCCTCCCGGGGCTCGCGGGATTCAGCATCGTCGGATCGCGCGAGGTCACGGAGGTCACCATCGAAGGCGTCGGGGGCCCGGTGCGCACCACGACCCGCGAGTTACAGCTGCGATCCCAGCGGCCGGGGACGCTCGTCATCGGACCGGTACGCGTGCAGCAGGGCGGCCGGGACGTCGTGACGCCCGCGCTCACCGTCACGGTCGACAGCGCGGTGGCCGGGCTCGCCACCGCCGTCTCGCCGATCGCCCGCGGGCTGGTCGAGGCCGCCGCGCCGCCCGCGCGCAACGATCGCGTCGCGCTCAGCGTGATCCTGCCCGGAGATTCCGTGCTCGTCGGGCAGCAGCTCGACGTGGTAGCCACCGCGTGGCTGCCGCGTGAGCTCCGCGCGCGCCTGCGCCGCGCGCCGATCGTGACCTTACAGACGCCCGAGGGGGTGTGGTCCTATCCCGGGGCGACGCCCGGCGAGGTGGCGGCGTCGCGACTCGTACAGGGGCGTTGGATGGATCTCTTCATCGCCCACCAGGCGTTGTTCCCGCTCGCCGCCGGGCGCATCGTCATTCCACCAGCGATGGTCGAGTACGCGGTGCCGGCCACCTTCTCGTTTTTCAGCCGCGAGGAGCGCTATTCGCTGCGGAGCGATACCGTGCCCGTGACGGTGCTACCGCTCCCCGCCGGAGGTCGCCTGGCGGACGATCAGCGGGTGGCGGCGCAGGGTCTCGGCCTCGATCTGGACGTCGATCCGCCCCATGGTCGCGTCGGGGAGCCGATCGCGATGACGGCGACGGTGTCCGGCGTGGGGAATGTAGCGCTCTGGCCCGAGCCCGTGATTCACTGGCCCAGCGCGTTCCGTGCCTATGCCGGAGAGACGGGGATGCGGGTGGAGCCGCGCGATGGCCGCGTGGGGGGCACGAAGCTGTTTCACTACCTCGTGATGCCCGACTCGGCCGGGTCGTTCCTGCTGCCGGAGGTGCGGTATCCCTACTACGATCTGACGGCGGGTGAGTATCGGATCGCTACGCTCGCGCCGCGAGCCCTGGCGGTTGCCCCGGGCGTGGAGCTGCGCGCCGCACGCGCGCTGCCGCCGCTGGCACGCGACCGCGGCCCGTCCTGGGCGGACGAGTTGGCGCGCGGCCTGGTGCCTTGGGGGTGGCTCGCCCTGCTGGTCGCCCCGCCGCTCGTCGCGTGGCTCTGGCGGCGCCGCGGACGGGAGCCCGTGCCCGACGACCCTGGGCCGGCACCCGCGCCGCTCAGCCGGTTGGGACGGCTCGAGCACCAGTTTCACGTGGTGCTCGCGAGCCACGTTCCCGATCCGCGGTCTCGCGACGGTGACGGCCTGGCGCGGGCGTTGCGGGCATCGGGCGTGGACAGCGCCGTGGCCGACCACGTGATGCGGCTGCGGGACCGGCTGCGGGCGTCGCGATACGGGCCGCGCGGTTTGGGGGACGCGGCGGAGCTCGGGGCGGAGCTCGTGCAGGTATTGCGGGTGCTGGGCGCGGAGCCGGGCGGGAAGCGGCGCACGGTGGAAACCGTGGTCGCGCTCGCGGTGCTCACGACGCTGGGATGGCCTGTCGCGGCGCAGGCGCCCAGTGCGGAGGCGCTGTATGACGCGGGGGCGCTCCGCGCGGCGGCCGACTCCTTTGCAGCGCGCGCGGTCGTCGAACCGCGCGTGGCGGCCCACTGGTACAACCTCGGTGCGACGCTATACCGCGCCGGCGCGGACGGGAAGGCGACCGCGGCGTGGACGGTCGCCGCCCGGCTCGCGCCGCGCGACCCGGTCGTGCGGCGGGCACGCGACCTGCTCCCGTCACCCGACGCGGCGAGCGAGCAGCTGCTCGCGACCGGGCTGGCCACACCGGGCGAGTGGGCGCTCGCGGCGGGCCTGTGCTGGGTCGTGGGGTGGATCGCGGTAGCCGGGCGGCGGCGACGGCGGCTGGCCGTCCTGGGGCTGGCGCTCATCGGCGCGACGGCGGCGGCGCTCGGCGCGCGCGAGGGACTTCGCCGGGCTCGACCGCTCGCCATCGTCCTCAACCCCGCCACACCGGTGCGAGTGGCGCCGTACGGCGGCGCGAGTGCCGCCTCGACGGTGGAAGCGGGCGCCGCGCTGCTGGTGCAGCGGCCCTACGGTGCCTGGCTGGAAGTGCGCCGCGCCGACGGCGTGCGGGGCTGGGTCCTGGCCGCCGAAGTAGCGCGGCCGTGACGGCGACCATCGCCGTCCTCCCGCCCCAGGTCGCGGACCAGATCGCCGCCGGGGAGGTGGTCGAGCGGCCGGCGTCGGTGGTCAAGGAGCTCGTCGAGAACGCGCTCGACGCGGGCGCGCAGGCGATCCGCGTGGATATCGAGGACGGCGGCAAGAGCCTGATTCGCGTAAGCGACGACGGATCGGGGATGAGCCGCGTGGACGTGGAGCTCGCGCTGTCGCGCCACGCCACCAGCAAGATCCGCGAGGCCGCGGACCTGATCGGCGTCGGGACGTTCGGCTTCCGCGGTGAAGCGTTGCCCGCGATCGCGTCGGTGTCTCGGTTTGAGCTCGAGACATCGGTCGACGGCCGCACGGGCACGCGGCTCCGCGCGGTGGGCGGCAAGCGCGAGGGGGTGGACGACGCCGTACGCCAGCGCGGCACGACGGTCACCGTCCGCGCGCTGTTTTACAACACGCCGGCCCGCCGCAAATTTCTCCGGGCCCAGGCGACGGAGACCCGCGCCGTCGTCGAAGTGGTCACGGTGCTGGCGCTCACGCGCCCCGAGGTCGCCTTCACGCTCGCGAGCGACGAGCGCCCCCTGATCGACGTGCGCCCCGCGGCGCGCGCCATCGACCGGGTGCACGCCCTCTGGGGCCGCGAGCTCGCGGACACGCTGGTGCCGGTCGCCCACCGCGAGGGACCGCTCGAAGTGCGTGGCTTCGCCCAGCGCCCAGCGCAGGCCAAGCCCGCGGGACGGAAGGGTCATGTCTTCGTGCGCGGCCGCCCGATCCGTGATCCGTTCATCCTGCGCGCTGGCGAGGCGGGCTATCGCTCGACCATCGCGCCCGGCGACCGGCCATCCCTGATCCTGTTTCTGGACCTGCCGGGCGACGCGGTGGACGTGAACGTCCACCCCGCCAAGCTCGAGGTCCGCTTCCGCGACAAGTTCTTCGTCGAGAAGGTCGTGGAGCAGGCGGTGCGCGCGGCGCTGGGTCCGCTCGCCGCCGCCGCCCCGCTGGGTGGTGGGGGTGATACGGCAGGTGTCGGGTTTCAGGTGCTAGGTGTCGGGGGGTCCGGCTCGACGCTCGAAATCTTCCCCGGTGAGTCCCTCACACCTCACACCCAGCACCTAGCACCTCTCCTTCAGGTCTTCGACACGTATATCATTTTCCAAACCGACTCCGGTGTCGCGATCGTGGACCAGCACTCCGCGCACGAGCGGGTGCTGTTCGAGCGGGCGATGCGCCAGCTCACGGGCGACGGGGCGCCCGCGCAGCGGCTGCTGCTGCCCCTCACTCTCGAGTTCACCGCACCCGAGCTGGAAGCGATCGACGCCCACCGCGAGTCGTTGCGCCGCGTGGGCTACGAGGTGGAGCCGTTTTCCGGGCGCGCGGTGGTGGTGCACACGGCGCCGAACCCGCACCCCCGCTTCGACGCGGCGCGCTGTCTCGGAGAGCTCGTGGCCGATCTGGCGGGCGGCCGGTTCGGCGGCTGGGCGAACCAGCTGGAGCGCTTCGCGGCGACGTATGCGTGCCGCGCCGCCATCAAGGCCGGCCAGCGGCTCGATGCCGACGAGATGCGCGAGCTGGTGATGCGGTTGCTCGCCGCCACGTTGCCGGCGCACGACGTGCACGGCCGGCCCACCGTGGTGCAGCTGCCCAAGGACGAGTTGGAGCGGAGATTTGGGCGGACCTGACACCCGACACCTGACACCTGTCATCGTCGGCCCCACGGCCGTCGGCAAGACGGCGGTCGTGGCCGCCTGGGCCGATCGCGTACCCATCACGGTCGTTTCCGCCGACGCGCGCCAGGTCTACCGCGGACTGGATATCGGCACTGCGAAACCGTCTCGGACGCTGCTCACCCGCGTGCCGCACCTGGGGCTCGACCTGGTGGACCCGGGCGAGCGGTACAGCGCCGGCCGGTTCGCGCACGACGCGGTGGTCTGGCTCGGGCAGGCGCAGGCCGCCGGCCGGCAGCCCGTGGTGGTGGGGGGCACGGGCCTGTACGTGCGCGCGCTCGTGGAGGGGCTGTTCCACGAGCCGCCGCTCGACGCCACGCGCCGCGAGCGCCTGCGCGCGTGGACGGCGGGGGTGCCGGCGCCGCGACTCGCGCACTGGGCCGCGCGGCTCGATCGACAGTACCGGGGCGGCGGGCGGCAACGGGCCGCGCGGGCGGTCGAGGTGGCGCTCCTCACGGGGCGCGGGCTCACCTGGTGGCAGGCGCATGCGCGCGAGACCGGAGTGATGCGGCCGTGGTACATTCATCTCACCCTGCCGCGCGACGCGCTCCAACGGCGTATCGCGGAGCGCGTGGATGAGATGGTCGCCGCCGGGCTGATCGACGAGGTGCGGCGGCTGCTGGCTGCGGGCACGACGCCGCACGCTCCCGGGCTCGACGGGGTTGGGTACCGGGAGGTGGTGGCGATGCTCGAGGGGCGGCTCAAGGAGAGCGCGCTGCGCCACGCGGTCGTGGTCGCGACGCGGCGGTATGCGAAGCGGCAGGAGACGTGGTTCAGACATCAGCTGCGAGGACCGGGAGACGGGAGGCGGGAGACGGGACACGTGTGGACCTTGGACGCGACTGAACCCGCCGCAGTGCTCGCCGCCCGAATTCTGGAGCGCTGGTCCGACGCCACGCCTCCCGCCTCCCGTCTCCCGTCTCCCGCGTCATGAGAATCGGCATCACCTGCTACCCGACGTACGGCGGCTCCGGTGCCGTCGCCACCGAGCTGGGACTCGAGCTCGCGCGACGCGGGCACGAGGTGCACTTCGTCTCCTACGCCAGTCCGTTCCGCCTGCGGGGCTTCGTCGAGCGCGTGACGTTCCACGAGGTCACCCAGACCGAGTACCCGCTGTTCGAGCAGTCCTCGCCGTACGCGCTGGCGTTGGCGGTGAAGCAGCATGAGGTGGCGATGCGCGAGCGGCTCGACCTCATGCACGTGCACTATGCCATCCCCCATGCCGCCACGGCCTGGCTTGCCAAGCAAATGATGAAGGCGGAGCGGGACCTGAAGATCGTCACCACGCTCCATGGCACCGACATCACCCTGGTGGGGCGCGACCCGTCCTACTACACGCTCACCAAGTTTTCGATCGAGCAGTCGGATCGGGTGACCGCCGTGTCGGCGTTCCTGCGAGACGAGACCTACCGCGCGTTCGGCTGTGCGGGCTGCGACGTGACCGTCATCCCGAATTTCATCTCGCCGGCGGAGTATCACCCGCCGACCGACGCGACCTGCCGCCCCGCGCTCGCCCCCTCCGACCACAAGGTGCTGGTCCACGTGTCGAACTTTCGGCCCGTCAAGCGGGTGACGGACGTCGTGCGGGTGTTCGCGGGTGTGCGGCGCGAGCTCCCGGCCACGCTCGTGCTGGTGGGAGACGGCCCCGACCGCGACGCCGCAGAGCAGGAAGCGGATCGCGTCGGGCTGCGGCGTGACGTTCGCTTCCTCGGCAAGGTGGATCACGTCGGCGACATCCTGCGCGGCAGCGACTTGTTCCTGCTGCCGTCGGAGACCGAGTCGTTCGGACTGGCCGCGCTGGAAGCGATGGCGTGCGGCGTGCCGGTCCTCGCGAGCGCGGTGGGCGGTCTCCCCGAGGTGGTCGTCGACGGACAAACGGGCTTCCTCACGCCCGTGGGGGACGTCGCTGCCATGATCGCGCATGGCGTCCGCGTGCTGCGTGATGGCGCGCTCCTCGCCCGGTTGCGGGACGCCGCGGCGCGCCGGGCGCTCGAGTTCGCCGCCGAGCACGTCGTGCCGCGCTATGAGCGGGTGTACGAGGACGTGTTGCGTGCCTGACGTGCTGCGGCTGATCCGCATCCACAACCTGCTCGTCGCGGCGGCCGGCGTCCTCGCCGGCGGCTGGATCGCGCGCGGGGCGCTCGCGACGCCCAACGTGCTGGCCCTCGCGGCCCTCGCGGCCATGGGGTTCGGCGCCGCGGGCAACGCGCTCAACGACATCTGGGATCGCGCTGCCGACCGCGTGAACCGCCCCGGGGCGCGCCCGCTCGCCGCCGGTCGCCTGGCGCGCGGCACCGCGGATCTGTGCGTCGCCGCTGGAACGGTGCTCGGCCTCGGCGCCGCGGCGCTCGTGAGCGGGACCGCCGTGCTCGTGGGCATCGCGGCGCTCGCCGTGCTGGTGCTGTACTCGCCCGTCCTCAAGCGCCGGGGGCTGCTCGGGAACGCGGCCGTGGCGCTCGTCGCCGGCCTGCCCCTCCTGTACGGCGCCATCGCCGTCGGTGACGCGAAGGCCGGGATCGTGCCGTGGATCCTCGCCGCATGGATCCATCTTGTGCGGGAAATCGTCAAGGACTTGGACGACGCGGCCGGAGACCGGGCGCTCGGTCGCCGCACCCTGCCGCTGGTCCTCGGCGCTCGGCGCGCCGGCGTCGTCGGGGCGGTCCTGGCCGCGGCGTTCGTGCCGCTGTCCCTCGCGCTGCCCGCGCAGGCGCACTACGGCGGCGCGTACTTCCTGATCGCCCTGGTCTCCCAGCTCGCGGTCCTGGCGGTCGCGAGCCGGCTGTTCGCCGGGCGCACCGCCGGCAACAGCCGGTTGCTCAAAGGAGCGATGCTCGTGGGTATCGTGGCGCTGGTGGCGGGGCGGGTCACATGACGCTGTGGCAGGGGATCGTTCTGGGGTTGGTGCAAGGGCTCACCGAGTTCCTCCCGATCTCGAGCTCGGGACATCTCGTGCTCGTGGAGGCGCTGACCGGGGTCCATTTCACCGACGTGACCGTCGAGGTGTCGCTCCACGTGGCCACCCTCGGCTCGCTGTTGGTGTTGTACGGCGCTCGCTTGTGGGCGATCACCCGCGGCGTGCTCCGGGGCGACACCGCGAGCGTGCGATATGCGGTGCTGCTGACGATCGCGACGATTCCCGCGGGCGTGGTCGGCGTCCTGCTGCACCGCCAGATCGAGGAGCGATTCCATTCCCTCACCTGGCTCGGGGTACAGTTTCTGATCACCGGAGCCCTCCTGTGGTGGACGCGAGGCCGACAGGGCGACCGCGACCTCCCCTCGCCGGGCGTCGCGACCGGCATCGGGCTCGCCCAAGCGTTCGCCATTCTCCCGGCTATCTCCCGGTCGGGGGCGACGGTCGCGGCGGCGCTGTGGGGAGGCCTCACCCCGAACGCGGCGGCGGAATTCAGTTTCCTGATGGCGGTTCCCGTGATCGCCGGCGCCGCGCTGCTCGAGGGGCGGGACGCCGTGCTGAACGTCGCGGCCGTCGGGGCTGTGCCGTGGGTGGTGAGCTTCGTGGCGGCGTTCGTCAGCGGCTTGTGGTCCATCCGGTTTCTCGTGGCCCTCCTCAAGCGCGGTCGGTTTTTCGCGTTCGCACCCTACTGCTGGGCGGTCGGCGTGCTGACGCTCGTGTACGCGATGTGGCGCGCCTAGCACTCGACGGCGTCCCCGCGGTGGACCTGGCCCGCCGCTGGGGCGTCTCGCAGTGCGGTCTGTTCCAACGGCTCGATTCCACCCTCAATGCCGTTCACGAGCTCGGCGCGCAGGGTGCGCCGGTGGGTAGCGTGGTGCTCGCCGACGAGCAAACGGCCGGGCGGGGACGCGACGGGCGCACCTGGCACTCCCCTGTGGGCGGCGCGTGGCTGGGCATGCTCCTCCGCCCGGTGCGCGCGGAGCTCGGCGTGATGTCGGTGCGGGTGGGGCTCGCCGTCGCAGACGCGGTGGACGCCCTCCTGGGCCAGGCCGCGAGCCGCCTCAAGTGGCCCAACGACGTGTTGCTGGGCGAGCGGAAGCTCGCGGGGATCCTGTGCGAGGGTCGCTGGCACGGCGACGCGCTGCAATGGTTGGCGGTCGGCGTCGGCGTGAACGTGTGCAACGTGATCCCCGCGGACGTGACGCGGCGGGCGGTGGCCCTGGTGGAGTGGCTACCGGCGGTCCGGCGGATCGATCTGCTGGACCGACTCGTCCCCGCGGTCGCGGGGCTCGCAGCGGGTACGGCGGCGCTCTCCGAGCGAGAGTGCGCCGCGTTCGCCGCGCGCGACTGGCTCCACGGTCGCCAGCTGCGCTCGCCCGCGGCCGGGCGGGCAGGGGGCCTGCGCCCCGACGGCGCGCTGCTCGTCGATCTCGGAGCGGGGACGATCGCCGTGCGGGACGGGCACGTCGAACTGGCGTAGCGGGGAACGCTGACCCGGGGGGCCTGCGCATGGTGTATGAGGGACTGTAAGTCCCAGCTCGGCGCAGGCGCGTCCTGAAGGACGCCCATGATAGGCACCCCTCGCGCGGAAATGCACCGGTCGGGAGCGATTCGATCCCGATCTCAGGACCACCCTGCATAGGGTCTAGGCGTGCCAGTTCGACTCTACGTGCACCTGACCTGGACCACTCTACAACGCCAGCCCCTCATTAATGACGGTGTCGCGAATTTCCTACGACGCTTTCTGCCGCAGGAGGCCCAGCGCCATGGCGCGCGGCTTCTCGCGTCGGGCATCGTTTCGGATCACGTCCACGTGGTTCTGCAACTCCCTCCCATCACCAACATCCCTCGATTGGTGCAGGGATTGAAGGGTGCAAGCGCGCGTCTCGCCAATCGGGACGGTCTGTTGCCGCGGGCCCCCCTGCGTTGGGCCGAGGGATACGATCTGCGAAGTGTTGGCGTCCGACAACTCGGTACCGTGGTGGCGTATGTTGAAAACCAAGCGGCACGCCACCCAAGGCTTGCCGTCGACCAGCGTCCTTGAGGACGCGATGAAGCCGAGGAGGGACTTGAGTCCCTCATATCGACGGGAGCGGCGCTGACCTCAATTGAGCCTCGATCTCGTCGCGAGGGTGCCACACGGGCGCCGCTTGGCAGCCCCGTCCCCCGGCGTCTATACTTCCGCCTCCCATGCTCCTCGCCATCAACATCAACAACACCGAAACGAAAGTCGGGCTGTTCCGTGGCGACAGCCTCGAGGCTCACTGGCGTCTCACGACCACGCCTTCCCGCACGCCCGACGAGTGGGCGGCCACGCTCACGTCGTACCTGGCGCAGGAGGGTCGGTCCACCCAGGAGGTGCGGGCGGCGGTCGTCGCCTCGGTCGTGCCGCCCGTGACGCAGGGGCTGTGCGAAGCGGTGGAGCGGGCGACGACGGTGCGCCCGGTGGTCGTGGACGGCCGCTCGCGGCTGCCGATCACGCTCGACGTGGAGGAGCCGCTGCAGGTGGGAGCGGACCGCATCCTCAACACGCTCGCCGCGGCGCAGCTGTTTCGGCGCGACACCATCGTCGTGGATTTCGGGACCGCCACGACCTTCGATTGCATCACCGCGGACGGCCATTTCCTGGGAGGCGTGATCATGCCCGGGATCCGCACCGCGTCGGACGCGCTGATCCGCGGCACGGCGAAGCTGCCCGCGACGGACCTGACGCCGCCTGCGCGCACCATCGGCCGCCGCACCGACGAGGCGATCCGGTCGGGCGTACTGCTGGGTACCGCCGATGCCGTGGACGGGATCGTGCGCCGCATCAAGGCGGAGTGGCCCAACGGCAAGACGCCGCACGTCATCGCCACCGGCGGCCTCGCGGGCCTCGTGGTGCCGCTGGTGCACGAGATCGAGTCGGTGCATCCCGACCTGACCCTCACCGGGCTCCGCATTGCCGCCGCGGCGCTCGGCCTCACGTGGTAGCCGACTCCCGCGCGCTCAACGCGTGGCGCCGCTGGGGCTACCGGGTGCTCCCAGGCGACCTGTATTCCTACATTCTCCACCTGCGTCCCGCCGAGTGGCCGATCATGGCGGGCCACACCATCCTGGGCTATGTGCTCGCCGTGGGTATCAGGGGAGCGGGAAGCGGGGAGCGGTTGGCGCCGGCGCTCCTGGCGCTCGTGGTGTGGGTGATTTTCCTGAACGGCGGTACGCTCGCGATCAACTCCGTGTTCGACAAGGACGAAGGGGACATCGGGTACCTCAACGCGCCGCCGCCGCTGCCGCGGCACCTCCTCGGCTTCAGCGTGGCGCTGCTCGCGGGCGGCCAGCTGCTCGCGTTCGCCCTTCCGCCCGCGTTCCGGGTCGCGTACGGCATCTGCTTCGCGCTGTCGATCCTCTACTCGGTGCCGCCCTTCCGGTTCAAAGCCGTGGCGGGTGTCGATTGGCTGATCAACATGTGGGGCTTCGGCACGCTGACACCGTTTGCCGCGTGGGCCGCGACGGGGCGGGCGCTCGACACCGGCCACGCGCTCGTGCTGCTCGGCTTCTGCCCGCTGTTCGCGGGGCTCTATCCGCTGACTCAGCTGTACCAGGTGGAGGAGGACCGGCGTCGCGGTGACCGGACGCTGGCCCTGCTGTTGGGCTTGCGGGCGAGCCTCGGCGTGGCGATGGCGTGCACGGTGCTGGCGTTCGCGTTGTTCGGCGGGGCGGCGGTCACGCTGGCGCTGGGGGCGTGGCCGCTCGTGGTCCCGCTCGCCCTCTGGGTTGCGGTGCTCGCCCCCTGGTACCGGCGCCGCGCCACGCGGTCGGCAGCGGACCATCAGCGCGGCATGTACCAGGCACTCGCCGCCTGGGCCGTGACCGATCTCACGGTGTTGTTGGTGTTTGCCCGGTGAGAGCGCGCGCTTAGATTTCGCGCTGGGTCCATCATCGATTCGGGAGAGGGGACGCATGTCGGCCACCGCGACACCGCTGGACTCGGACCGTTCGGACTTTCGCACCGTCACCGTGGGCGGCGCCAAGATCGGCGTCGCGACGGGCGTCGCAGTCGTGGTGTTTCTCGCCGCGTCGCGACTGGTGCCGGACGGCGGCGGCCTGCGCGCGGGGCTCGAGGCGCTCATCGTCCTGACCGCCGGCGTAGGGGTCGCCTTCCTGCCCGGCCAGTGGACGGCTGCCCGGAGCACCGAGGGCATCGCCGGCGCCGCGGCGGTGGGCCTCGTCGGCACCGTCGTGTTCAGCGCGATCGACATCGCCGTCCTCCGGCCCTTCAAGGCGTATCCCTGGACATGGGACGCGATCGGCGGCGGCAGCACGTGGTGGTACCTGCCCGTGTGGTGGATGCTCGGTACCTTCGTCGCGTGGATGGGCGCGATCGTCACGGCCCGCGGGGCCGCGCGCGGTGAAGCGACGCTCGCGCGCCGTGTCCTGCCGGCCGTGGCGGTGACGGTCGGCGCGGCGGCGGTTGCGCGACTCGCTGGCATCGCCGTCGGGCTGCCGGTCGTCACGGGTGGTGCCTTCACCATCGTCCTCGCGGCGCTCGCGCTCGTCGCCCTGGCCCGCAAGGGCTAACGCGCGGGAGGGGCGACGTGCCCCGCTGGCTCGCCCACTTGCTCGTCGTCGTCGGATGGTTGCTCACGCCGGTCCTGGCGTGGTCGGCGTCGTATGTCGGCTTGTGGGTCGGGGCGCTCTTCGCCACGGGTTTCGCCCGTCCCCTCACCATGCTGGCGGTGGCGGGGGCCACGGCGGCGCTGTGCGGCTTCACGGCACTGGCCATCTGGGTTCGTTTCATGCGCAAGGTACCGCACCTCCTGTCCCATCACATGGCGCCGCGTGCGTCGGATGAGCAGCGCGCCGTTGCCGCGGCTGACTGAAGGCTGGCGGCTCCTCCTGCTCTCCCTCCTCCCGGCGACGGTGACCGCGCAGGGTGGAGGGCGCGGGCTGGAGTTGCACATCGGGCGCTGGTACAACGGCAATCGCGCTGACGTCTACGAGTTCCGCACCAGCACGCGGTTGGGCGGACCCTTCACGCAGGGTTTCGGGGTGTCGCTCCTCGTAAACGACACCCTCGGCCGCCGCCGCGCGTTCTACGGCCTGGGCTACGAGATTCAGGCGTGGCGCGGCCGTGCGACCCTGGGCCCCTACGCGCTCGCGGGGCTCGCCCTCGGGCTCTCGACCGACACCTCGACCCAAGCGCTCGCGGCCCTGTGGAGCCTGGGAGGCGGGCTGGAATGGCGACCGGTCGCGTGGCTGGCCCTCGGCGGCGAGGTCCGCTACCGCGTCGAAGATCGAGGCCCCCGCGGGTTCTGGAATCCCCGCCCGGACGCGCGGAAGGGCGCGAGCGCCGTGGTCGGGGTAAGTCTGGGACTCGGGAGGCGGGAGACGGGAGGGCCGAGCGGTGGTCCGCCTCCCCTCCCCCGGCTCCCACCTCCCGAGGCTCCCGCCACCATCACGGGGAACGCCGCCGACGTGGTGCAAACGGCGTTGGAGTCTCTCGGGACGCCCTACATCTGGGGCGGCACCGCGGACAACGGATTCGATTGCTCGGGGTTGATCCAATACGCCTACGGGCAGCACGGCATCCGGCTGCCGCGCATGAGCCGCGATCAGGCGCGCGCCGGTGCCGAGGTGACGCCCCTCATCGACGTCTTGCGGCCGGGAGACATCCTGTTGTTTTCAGCGCGCCCTGGCGCGGGGGTGACGCACGTCGGGATGTATGTCGGCGAGCTCAAGTTCATCCACAGCTCCAGCCGCGGAGTGAAGCTCTCCCGGCTCTATCCCCAGGACCCCGAAGGCGGCTACTGGCTCGATCGCTGGGTGGGGGCGCGGAGAATAATCCCGTGAGAAGATACACGACGTTACGACGGTGCGTCGTAAGCGCGCCCCGGGCCGCAATCCGTCTCGTACAACATAGCGTCGTACAACGTCGCGTCGGGTTATGCGTCGGAGCGTCGTATGTCGTTCTCGCCTGCGCTCCCCCCACCCGCTACGAGCAGCCCGCCGCCCTGCGAGGCTACGACATCCTCATCACACGCCGGGACTCCCTGGCGCAGGGCATCGCCGCGGGGCTGCGGCACCACGGGTTCCGGGTGCGCGACCGCGTGCGCGGCGGGAGTCAGCCCACCGCGTACCTGCTCGCGTTCACGTTCCGCGAGACCGAGGCGTCGGCCCTCACGTGGCTGCACGTGCGGTTGGCGGACACGCGGACCGGGACGATCGTCGTGGCGGTCTCCGCGCCCCTCGATGCGCTGGGCGCCACGGCGGCGGACCACGCCCGGGCCGTCGTCGATTCCCTCGTTGCCTCGGCCACGCTGCGGCGCCCAGTATCGCCCCCTTGACATGCCCCGCCTGGAGGGAGAGATTCCCTCCTGTTGGTTTAGCACTCACAGAACGAGAGTGCTAATAACATTGTCCCACAAGCACTTACGAACAGGTACCGACGTGGAGGTCGAACGCTAATGGCAACCGCAACGGCTGCGAAGACGAAGCTCAAGATCTTCCCGCTCGCGGATCGGGTAGCCATCCGGCCGCTCGAGGAGACGGAGACGATGAAGGGCGGTCTCTACATCCCCGACACGGCCAAGGAGAAGCCGATCCAGGGCGACGTGATCGCGGTAGGTCCCGGGCGCCGGGAGAAGGGGGACATGGTCCCGATGGAGCTCAAGGTTGGGGACCGGGTCGTGTACGGGAAGTACAGCGGCTCCCAAGTGGAGCTGGAGGGTGAGGAAGTCATCCTCATCAAGGAATCCGACGTCATCGCCAAGCTCGGCTGAGATCTACTTAGGAGGCAACGGACATGGCCGCAAAGCATCTGGAGTTCAACGTTGAGGCCCGCGCCCGCTTGAAGCGCGGCGTGGACCAATTGGCCGAGGCGGTGAAGGTCACGCTCGGCCCCAAGGGCAGGAACGTCGTCATCGACAAGAAGTTCGGGAACCCCACGGTGACCAAGGATGGCGTCACGGTCGCCAAGGAGATCGAGCTGGAGGACGAGATCGAGAACATGGGCGCCCAGATGGTGAAGGAAGTGGCGACCAAGACCTCGGATCTCGCAGGCGACGGCACGACGACGGCGACCGTGCTGGCGCAGGCGATCTTCCGTGAGGGCCTGAAGTCGGTCACGGCGGGCGTCAATCCGATGTCGCTGAAGCGCGGCATCGACAAAGCGGTCGAGGCGGTGGTCGAGGAGCTGAAGCGGATTTCCGTGCCCACCAAGGGTCGCAAGGAGATCGCGCAGGTCGGCACCATCTCCGCCAACGGCGACAAGGAAATCGGCGACAAGATCGCGGACGCGATGGAGAAGGTCGGCAAGGACGGCGTGATCACGGTGGAGGAGGCGAAAGGCCTCGAGACCACGCTGGAGACCGTCGACGGGATGCAGTTCGACCGCGGCTATCTGTCCCCCTACTTCATCACCGATCCGGAGAAAATGGAGGCCGTGCTCGAGGACGCCTATGTGCTCGTGCACGACAAGAAGATCTCCGCCATGAAGGACCTGCTCCCGGTGCTCGAGAAGGTGGCGCAGTCGGGCAAGCCGCTGCTCATCATCGCCGAGGACGTGGAGGGCGAAGCGCTGGCGACGCTGGTGGTCAACAAGCTGCGCGGCACGCTGAAGGTGTGCGCGGTGAAAGCCCCGGGCTTCGGCGACCGGCGCAAGGAAATGCTCACCGATATCGCGGTCCTCACGTCGGCCAAGGTGATCTCCGAGGAGCTGGGCTTCAAGCTCGAGAACACCGTGCTCGGCGATCTGGGCCAGGGCAAGCGAATCGTGGTGGACAAGGACAACACCACCATCATCGGCGGCAAGGGGAAACAGGTCGACATCCAGGGCCGCATCAGTCAGATCAAGGCCGCAATCGAGAAGTCCACGTCCGACTACGACAAGGAGAAGCTGCAGGAGCGGCTCGCGAAGCTCGCGGGCGGCGTCGCGGTCATCAATGTGGGCGCGGCCACCGAGACCGAGATGAAGGAGAAGAAGGCGCGCGTGGAGGATGCGTTGCACGCGACGCGCGCGGCGGTCGAGGAGGGCATCGTTCCGGGCGGCGGCGTGGCGCTGCTGTACTGCCAGAAGGCGCTCGAGAAGGTGAAGGCACCGGATGAGGACTGGAAGATCGGCGTCGACATCGTCCGGCGCGCGCTGGAAGAGCCGATCCGGATGATCGCCCAGAACGCCGGGGCCGAGGCGTCGATCGTCGTCGGCAAGGTGAAAGAGTCGGCCAAGCTGAACTACGGCTACAACGCCCAGACGGACGAGTATGAAGACCTGGTGCTGGCCGGCGTCATCGACCCGACCAAGGTCACCCGCACGGCGCTGCAGAACGCCGCGTCGATCGCGGGACTGCTGCTGACGACCGAATGCGTCGTGGTGGAGAAGAAGGAGAAGGAGAAGGCGCCCCCGATGCCGGGTGGTGGCGGCATGGGCGGCATGTACTAAGAACTAGACGCACAGACGCACAGACACACAGGGGTGAACGGGCTGGAGGGAGCAGGGGTTCTCTGCTCCCTCCTTGCTGTTATCCCCTGTTGCGTCTGCGCGTCTAGCCGACGTCCACCCTGCCGCCTTATTCTCCCATATGCCTGCTCCCACCGGCGAACGCGCGAGCTTGTCACGCGACCTCGGCGATTTTCTGATCGAGCTGTCGATCGCCCTGCACAAGCACGCCATGTATCCGCTGGGGCATCCGTCCCTCGGCCCGGCGGCCGCAGCGGTCACCCGGCGCGCCGCGTTGCTGCTCGAGGACCGATCCACCTTATCGCTGGGGGTCGCGAGCCAGCAGCTGGTGATCGAAGGCGTTGCGACCGATCCCAAGCACCCGGTCCTGGCGGAGCTGGCGGGCCGGTTGCATCGTCACCACCTGGGGGCGATCACGTTCCGGCGCGGCGTGGAACAGGCCCAGGTGGCCGACGTCCTGAAAACCCTGGCGGTAGAGGCCGAGCGCAGCGGACAACCGCTCGGGCTCGGCCCACCCGAACGGTTGCGCGCATGGGCGCAGGTGCAGCTGCACCCGCTCACCTACGAGCGCCTCGAGCTGGCGGACGAGGGGACGGCCGCCTCCGAAGGCGGGGCGCGGGCCGCGCAGCTGTGGGTGGGCTTGGCCCGCGCCGCCCTGACCGCTCAAGCCGGCGACGAGCGCGCGCCGTCGACCGAGCCGGCGGCCATCGCCCGGGCGATCGACGCACACCCCAAGACCGATGCCGCGGCCTACGATCAAGTGATCGTCGGCTATCTGCTGCAGATCGCGGGCGAGCTCAAGACCGCGGGCAGCGCGGAAGCGGTGGCGCTGCGGCGCCGCACGTCTCGGCTGATCCGTGCCCTCAAGCCCGAAACCTTGCGGCGGTTGGTCGACATGGGCGGCGACTTTGTGCAGCGGCGCAAGTTCGTCTCCGACTCGACCGACGGCATGGCCGTGGACGCCGTGCTCGAGATCGTGCAGGCGGCGGCCGATTCCTCGCAGCAGACGATCTCCCACTCGCTGGTCCGGATGCTGTCGAAGCTGGCTGCCCACGCGGAGACGGGTGCCGAAGCGGTCCGGCCGCAGGCGGATGCGGCGCTGCGCGACCAGGTTCGCCGTCTGCTCCAGGACTGGACCTTGCCCGACCCGAACCCCGGCGCGTACGGGGCGGCGTTGCAGCGCATGTCGCGCGCGGCGCCGCCGTCCGCGGCCCCGGACCCGGACGCGCACCCGACCGAGCCGGATCGGATCGTCGCCATGGCGCTCGAGGTGGATACCGTCAGCCAGCGGGTGCTCGACGCCGCCACGCGGGTGGTGATGGAGGGACGGCTCGGCCCGTTGCTCGACCACCTGGCGGAGGTGCCGGAGTCGCAATGGACGGCGGCGGCCGTGTGGGCTCGGATCGCCACGGCAGACGTCGTGCGGCAGCTCGCCGCGTGCGAGCCGGTCGACTTCAAGACGCTCGAGCGCTTGGTGCCGCGCGTCGGCGTGGCCGCCGCCGTGCCGCTGTTCGACGCGCTCGCCACGTCCGAATCGCGCGGCACGCGGCGCGGGCTGCTGGCGCAGCTCGCCAAGATGGGGCCGGCTATCGGGCCGACCGCGATCCAGCGGCTCGACGACTCGCGCTGGTACGTCACCCGGAACCTGCTCGCGCTGCTCGAGGACCTGTCCCCGCTGCCCGAGGGATTCTCGGCCGCCGCCTACCTGCACCACGCCGATGCGCGCGTGCGCTGGCAAGCCGTCAAGCTTCAGGTGAAGCTGCCGCTCGAACGGGACGGGGCGCTCGCCGCGGGTCTCCAGGATCCGGATCCGCGTACTCTGCGGCTCGCCCTCGGCCTGGCCGTGGCGCTCCAGAGCTGTCCTGACGGCGCGGTCCCGGCGCTGACCGGCCGCGCTATGGACCGGACCATGCCGACCGATTTGCGCGTGCTGGCCATCCGCGCCTTGGGCCACGGCCGGGCGCCGGCGGCGCTCGCGACGTTGCTGCGGCTGACCTCGGCGGGCCGGACGCTGTTCGGCCGGGAGAAGCTCCCTCCCAAGTCGCCCGAGGTGCTGGTCGCACTGGCGGCGCTCGCCACCGGCTGGCAGGGCGACGCGCGGGCGCGGGCCGTGCTGACGCGCGCCGCGGCGTCGCGCGATGGGGACATCCGCGCGGCCGCGGGTCCGGGACGGCGAGCGTGAGCGGCCCGGCGGGTTTTCTGGCGGCGTTCGCCCACGCCCTGGCCGCCATGACGCTCTATGCCGCGGGGCATCCCGCACGGGAACGGGCCATCGACGACGCGTTCCGCGAGCTACGGGACCTTCAAGACGCCGCGCCGCATCCGCTGTTCACCTTTCTCGGCGACGAGATCGTGTTCGGGAACCTGCCGTTGCGCGAGCTCAAAGCGTGGGACTGGTCGCGCCGGCTGGCACAGGCGGGCATCCAACGGCTCGAGTTCGCCGAGCCCGTGACGCGTGAGGAATTCGAAGCGTTCCTCGACGAGGTCCTGGCCCGCCTCACCCTCTCGACCATCGACACGTCGGAGGCGCGCCAGGTGCGCCGCTCGAGCATTCGCTTCGGATCCGTTGGGGTCAAGGGCGACGCCGAGGTGGCCGGCCAGCCGGTCGCCACGGCCACGATCAGCTACTCGCTGCGTGAGGAAGCCGATACGGTGCGGTGGTTCCAGGATGAGGCCCAAGCGAAGGGTGTCGTGCCGCTCACCGAAGCGGAGGCGGTGGTGCGCTCGCTCTCGATCGCGATGCACGGCGGCCAGCAGATCGTGATCCCGTTGCTCCAGCTCAAGGAGTTCGATCAATACACCACGACGCACTCCATGAACGTCGCGGTGCTGTCCATGGCCCTCGCCGAGTACCTGGGGCTCGCCGCGCGCGACGTGCGGGGGTTCGGCATCGCTGGGTTGCTGCACGACATCGGGAAAGTGAAGATTCCGATCGAGGTGTTGACCAAGCCGGGTCGCTTCACGGACGAGGAACGGGCCCTCATGAATCAGCATCCGGCCGAGGGAGCCCGCATCATCCTCCGGTCCAAAGAGGCGCTCGACCTGCCCGCCGTCGTCGCCTACGAGCACCACATCATGCTGAACGGCGGCGGCTATCCGGCGCTGCGGTTCGGCCGGGAGTGCCACCGCGCCAGCAAGCTGGTGCATGTGTGCGACGTGTACGATGCGCTCCGCACCAACCGTCCGTACCGTGAGGCGTGGTCGCAAGACAAGACGCTGGCGTACCTCGAGGAGCGGGCGGGGACGGAGTTCGATCCCGAACTGGTGCGCGCGTTCGTGCGGATGATGCGTCAGTGGGAGCCCCAGCTGGCTGTGATGACCGACGAGCGGGCCGCCGTGCCCGCGGCGGCGGGGCCCGGGACGGCAGGGGCCTGATCCGAGCCTTTCGGGGTACGTATCTTTGACCGTCCTCCTCGCCCGGTTGCTCGTGACGCTGCCGTTTCGTGGTGTGGTCGCTCTGCTGCTCGGGATCGCTCCCGGCATCGCCGCCCAAACGGCGGATCCCGCCGCGGGTCGCCGCGCCCGCCTGGAAGGGAAGTGGCAGGCAAAAACCGACGACGAGATCCGCAACATCATCGTGCGAGCCGACAGCTCCGCTCAGTTCGGCGACCAGGTGGCGCGCTGGCGCGTGGTGGGGGATAGCCTGTGGCTGACTTTGGGGGACGGCGTCTGGGAGGTCTACGGGCTCAAGCTCGAGCGCGACAAGCTCACGTTATCGGGCGGCGATCTCGAAAAGCCGGTGGCGCTGCGCCGCGTGGGGCCGGCGACCGCCCGGGCCGACTCGGTGGCGATACCGCCGCCGCCGCCCCCCACCGAGCGCGCCTGGGACTGACGCCGCTCAGGGCGCCTCGCGAATGTTCGCCACGCGCCACCCGTTCGGCGTCCGGATGAACCGGATCGCTTGGCGCAGACGGCTCTCCCGCTGGGCGCCGCCGTCCGCCGGCACGTACAGATAGAGCGTCCGCACGGTGGCGTACGCGGTGTCGGCGCGCGTGTTCAAGCGCTCGATGCCGTAGCGGGCGGTGAGTTGCTTGTATCGTTGGAAGAAAGCCTGCCACCCCGCGACATCCTGTTCCGCCATGCCCGGCATCAGCACCTGCAGATTCCCGACCCGCTCGCTCGAAACCGCGCGCTCGAGGTCCTGGAGCAGCACGCCGATCGCCGCGCGCGTGTCGGGTGGTTGGGGAGACGGCGGCGCCACTCCGGCCGCGACGCCGACCTGCTCGGCATCGAGCGCCGCGAGTCGGGACACGACGTAGTCCATCGCCGTATAGAGCGATTCGGCGCGTGCCAGTGAGGTGGCCGCACGCCCCGCTTCGGGGCGCGTCGCCAGCGCGTGGACCACGGGGGTGGCGCGGGCGATCGCCTGCTCGGCGTCGCGCCGCAGGCCCTCGCCTTCGTGCTGCGCCTTTTGATACTGGGGGATGGCGCTCAAGTAGCCGCTCGCGGCCCGGGCCAGATCGCCGGAGCGCAAGGCGCGCTCGGCGTTCTGGAGCACGGTTTCGGCGAGGATGAGGGATGGCACGTTGTTCTTGAGCGCCCCCGCCCGACGGGCCCGCTCACGGTTGGCGAGGGCCGAGTCGCGCTGCGCGACCAGCGCCGAATTGAGACGCGCCGGGAGCGGATAGGTGAGCAGCTGCTCCAGAGAGGCGCTGGCGAGCCCTGCGGCGAGCGATGGTGCCGCGACCGGGGAGGGCGAGCGCGAGACGTACAGCAGCACCAGCGCCGTCACCATCAAGGTCGTCAGCGCCGCGGCCCGCCACTTGAGCGGCGCGTGGGTGACCAGGCGCAGGACCGCCGACGGGAGCGGCGTCCACCGCAGGCTGAGGCGCTCCGTGGTATCGGAGGCACCCGACAGCGCGGCCCGAATGCTGAACAGCGCGGACTGCATCTGCCGTGCCGTGTCATAGCGCTCCTCCGGCACCTTGTTCATGGCTTTGGCTACCACGCGCTCCAGAGCGGCGGGGATCGACGGGGCCAGTGTGCGCAGCGGCTTCGGGTCGGTCGTCAGGACCTGGTACAGCACGCCGTGGACCGTCTCGGCTTCGAAGGGCTTGTGGTACGCGAGCAGCTCGTACAGGAGGCAACCGACCGCGAAGATGTCGGTGGCCGGCGTGATCGCGCCGTTCGTGATCTGCTCCGGCGCCATGTAAGTCGGCGTGCCGACAATCGCGCCCGAGCCGGTCACGTCGGACGACTGCAGGCGCGCGATCCCGAAGTCCATGATCTTGACCGAGCCGTCTGAGGCGATGCGGACGTTGGAGGGCTTGATGTCGCGGTGGATCACGCCGCGATCGTGCGCGTAGGACAACCCTTGCAGCACCTCGATCGCGAGGTCGAGCTTCCGCTCGAGCGCGAGCGGCTCGCTGAGGCTGATGAGCGAGGTGACGTCCCGTCCGTCGATGAGCTCCATCGCGATGAACAGCTGGCCGTCGGACTCGCCCAGATCGTAGATGGTGACGATGTTGGGATGCTGGAGTGCGCCCGCCGCCCGCGCCTCGCGCAAGAACCGGTCGCGTGTGTCGGAAGAGCGGCCGGCGCGCGACAACAGCTTGAGCGCGACGTAGCGCCGGATGACGGAGTCGTACGCCCGCCACACGGAGCCCATCGCCCCTTCGCCGATGAGCTCGTGGAGCTCGAACTTGCCGAGTCGTCGGTACTGTTCGGTTTGGGGCATGTCACACGCGTCTCGTGGAACTGCCCAATGTGCGTCCCCGGCGTCCGAGGAGCAACCGGCCGGAGCACGCAGCCTAGCGCATCGCCCAGTCGTACACGCGCTCGAGCAGGGCCCGCGTGGCGTCGTCCACCGCGACGTCGCGCCGCGGAAGCACGCGCTCGGCGATCCGCAGAAACCCCGCCTTGCTCATGCGCGCGTCACCCGTGCCTCCCCAGGCGAACGGCGGGACGTACCTGGGGGCTCGCACTCCCTCGAACACGCTCGCACCGGCGCCGATCACGGTGCCCGTCGAGAGCAGCGTGCCGATGGCCGTCTTGGCGTGGTCGCCAATCAGGCTGCCGAGAAACTGCAGCCCGGTCTCGAGCGGCATCCCCGCGACGTCGAGGCGCACCCGCCCGTACGTATTCTTCAGGTTCGATGTGATCGTGCCTGCGCCGAGGTTCGCCCAGCGGCCGATCACCGAGTGGCCCACAAAGCCGTCGTGCGCCTTGTTGGCGTACCCCAAGAACACGCAGGTCGACAGCTCGCCGCGCACGTTGACGCGCGGGCCGATCGCCGACGCGCGCACCGGACCCCCGAGCACATGCGTGTTCGCGCCGATCCACAACGGGCCTTCGAGCCGGCTGCCGGCGCGGACCTCGGCGCCGCTCTCGAGCACCACCGGACCATTCCGTACATCGAAGACGACGCCGGGTTCCACGGCGGCGTCGTGCAGGGTAATCGCCGCTGGATCTCCGAGCACCGTGCTCCCCGCCGGCAGTGGGTCGGAGTCGCCGAGCAGCGCGCGGAGGTCGTCCGACAGCAGGCGCTCGAGCGCCGGCAGCAGGTCGTACACGCCGTGCAGGACCACCCCCGGCACGTCCAGCGCCGCGGCATGCGGTCGCGGGCCGTCCCACGTGGCTCCCGGGCCGATCCCCCAGCCGACGGTGATGCCGCCGCTGGTCAGGCGGAAGGCCCCGTCCGGCAGGCCGGGCGCGAGCCCACATGGCGCGAACGTGGACGAGCCGATGATGGCGGGCCCGGCCACGGGATGCCGGCTGCTCACGGGAGGCACGCCGGCCTCGACGAACCCGGCGAGGTGGGGCAGGGCGAAGATCCCGGCGGTCTCCACGCCGATGAAGGTCTCCCAGCGCTCGCGGATCAAGTGCGCGCCGGCGCGCAGCTCGCACAGCGGGCGCGCGCCGGCGAACGGCGCCCAGGCGGGCGCGGGCTCCGGGTCGAGGAGATAGAGGGCGTGGGTCACAGCCGCTGCACGAGCTCCTTCAGATGCTCGGCGCGGCCCGTGGGCATCACGAGTGTGTGGCCGTTCGCCCGCACGACGACCATGTCTTCGAGCCCAATGACCGCGACGTGCTCGCTCTCGGACCAGATCACCGAGCGGCGCACGTCCTCGGCGACGGTCGCCTTGCCCACCACGACGTTGCCGCGTGCGTCGGGCGTGCGGATCCGCAGCAGGGCGTCCCACGAGCCGATGTCGTCCCAGTCGAACGTCCCCGCCACCACCGCCAACCGTTTGGTGCGCTCGAGCACCGCCACGTCCACTGCCACCGGCCGCACGCCCGCGAAGAAGCCGGCAATGTCGCCCGCGGCGAGCGCCGGCCAGCCGGGCTTGAGCTCGCGCGCGTAGGCGCCCGCTTCGCCCAGGAAGCGCGCGACGCCCCAGGCGAACAGCCCCGTGTTCCAGAGCGCCCCCCGGCGGCGGAGCAGCGCGGCCCGCGCCGGCGATGGCTTCTCGACGAAGCGACGCACGGTGCGCGCTCCGCCCAGTGCTTTGGCGGGAATGATGTAGCCGTAGCCCGTCTCGTTGCGTGACGGCTTCACTCCCACCGTCACGAGCACGTCGTACTCCGCCGCCACGCCCAGCGCCTGCCGCGCGGCCGCGCGAAAGGCGCGATCATCGCTGACCGCCCAGTCGGCGTGCAGCGACAGCATCTGCGCCTCGGGGTCCCGCTGCGAGATCCAGTGCGCCGCCCACGCCAGCGCCGGCGCCGTGGACGCCGCCCGCGGCTCCGCGAACACCTGCACGCGCGGGATCTGGGGCACCACGCGCGCCACCTGGTCCACGAGGAACGGCCCGGCGAGGATGAGGATGTGCTCGGGCGGGACGAGTCCGTCGAGCCGCTCCACCGCCTGCACGAGCAGCGGCCGATCCCCGGCGAGCGGCAACAGCTGCTTGGGTCGCTCGGGCGTCGATAGCGGCCAGAACCGTGTCCCCGACCCGCCCGCGAGGATCGCCGCCCAGGTGCTCATCGGGCGTCGGGCGGCAGCGCCGGGGCGTCGCCCAACAGGGCGGCGATGCGGGCGGTGAGCTTGCTCGGGCTGAAGGGCTTCGTCAACAGCCCGGCCCCCAGCTCTTCGGCTTCTCCGAGGATGCGGTCCTCGCCTTCAGCGGTCAGGACAATGACGGGAAACGCGCGCGTCGTCGCCGCGGCACGCAGCTCGCGCAGGAGATCGAGGCCGGAGCCGTCGGGCAGGTGGAGATCCAAGAGCATGGCGTCGAGTCGGACCGCACGGTCGCCCAGCGCGCCGCGCGCCTCCGCGAGCGTGCGCGCCAGACTCACCTGGTACCCGAGCCGCTCGAGATGCGGGCGGAGCAGCAGCCCGATGTGCGGCTCGTCGTCGACCACGAGGAGGTGCCGCCGGACGGGCGACAATGGCGGGCGCTCCGGGTTAGAGCAGGCCGGCGATCGCCGAGCGGTGGCGACGCAGGTCGTAGAGCAGGGCGCCCACGTTGGTGGACGGCCGGACCAGGATCACCAGCAGCGCGTCGGCGTTCAGCACGGACACCACCGCGAGCCCGGAGCCGAACTCGAGCACCCCGGTGCCGAACTCGCCGCGCCCGCCCGCCTCACCGAGCTGCCCCATCGCATTGATCACCGCGGGGAGGAGCGCGGCCACGTTCTCGCCGTCGATGCCGTTGGCGGTGCGGGAGTCGATCGGTAACCCGTCGCGCCCGACCACCAGCACGGCATCCACGCCGGTGCGGCGGCTCAGCGCCTCGACCACGTCCCGGATCGTCGCCATACGGCGGCCAAGCTAGGAACGGAAACTGGCGAAGTCAAGCAGCCACCGTGGGTTGACCCACTTGGACGCCGCGCGGTATCTTCCCGACACTGCATGCCTCCCCACCGTCTTGGCGCCGTGCTCGCTGCCGCGATTCCCGCGGTCGCCTTGCTCGCCAGCGCGTGCAGCGACACCTCGGGATTGCCGGCGGCCGGCATCGCGAATGCAGTCGACACCGTGTCGCTCTACGCGCTGCGCGGGACGGACATTGCGTTGCCGTCTGGCTACACCCTGGAGGGCGCGCAGCGCGTGCGCACCGACCTGACGACGGCGCTCGACTTCGCGTTCGACTTCGATTCGCTCGGGGAGCCCGCGCTGTTCCCGACGGAAGCGATCCATCTGGGCGCGTTGTCCGGCCTGCAACGATCCACCACGGCGTTCGACGCGATCAAGCTGGCACCGACCGGGGGCTACGTCCTCGACAAGCCCCTGGCCCTCGATTCGGGCATGGTCGTGCTCGTCCGCTCCCGGCCGACGCTGTGCGTGTTCGGCGCCACCGTCTCGCTCTACGCCAAGCTGCGCGTGCTGAGCGTGGACTCGACGGCGCGGCGGCTGGACTTCGAGATTCTCGTCAACCAGAACTGCGGCTATCGCGGGCTCGAGCCCGGCCTCCCGAAGCAGTAGCGCCGTGATCGATCTCAAGCTCCTGCGCGCCTCGCCTCAGCAGGTGCGCGCCGCGCTTGCCCGCCGTGGCGACCCGACGGTCATCCGACTGCTCGACGATCTCGAGGCACTGGACATGCGTCGCCGGACGCTCACCGGCCAGCTCGACCAGCTCAAGGCGGAGCGGAACGACGCGGCGAAACTCGATGCCCGCTTGATGAAGGAGAAGGGGACGCTTCCGCCCGAGGTGCGCGTGGCGCGTCGTGCGCTGGGCGAGCGGATCGACGGTCTCGAGGCGGAGGTCAAGAGCGTCGAGACCGAGCTCCAGCGCAAGGCGCTGTTCGTCCCGAACCTGCCCCTCCCCGAGCTCCCGGACGGCGATGCGTCGCACAACCGCGTCATCCGCCGCTGGGGCGAGCCAGCGGCGGCGGGCGGGAAGCCGCACTGGGAACTCGCGGAGTCCCTGGCGATCGTCGATTTCGCCCGTGGCGCGAAGCTCGCGGGTTCCGGGTTTCCGGTATTCGTCGGCGCAGGCGCGCATCTCGCGCGGGCGCTCGTGAACTTCATGATCGATCTGCACACACGCGAGCACGGCTACGTCGAGGTCGCGCCGCCGTTCCTCGTCCGTCGGGAGGCGATGGAGGGAACCGGACAACTGCCGAAGTTCGAGGACGACGCCTACCGCACCGAGCCGGACGACCTGTTCCTGATCCCGACGGCGGAGGTGCCAGTCACGAATCTGCTGCGCGACGAAATCGTAGAGGGCGCGACGCTGCCGCGGTGCTTCGTCGCCTACACGCCGTGCTTCCGTCGGGAGGCCGGCGCGGCGGGGAAAGATACGCGTGGCCTGTTGCGTGTGCACCAGTTCGACAAGGTCGAGCTGGTGCGCTTTTGCCGCGCGGCCGACTCGCCCACCGAGCACGAAACGATGACGGGGCATGCCGAGGAAGTGCTCCGGCGCCTCGAGTTGCCCTATCGCGTCGTGCTGCTCGCCGCGGGCGACGTGGGATTCGCCAGCGCGAAGACGTACGACCTCGAGGTGTGGGCTCCTGGCGTCGGGGCGTGGCTCGAGTGCTCGAGCGCGAGCAGCTTCACCGATTTCCAGGCCCGCCGCGCCGACATCCGGTACCGCCCGCGCCCCGGCGCCAAACCCGAGTTCGTGCACACCCTCAACGCGTCGGGTGTCGCGCTGCCGCGCACCATCGCGGCGCTGCTCGAGACGCGCCAGCAGCCGGACGGCTCCGTGACCGTCCCCCGGGCGCTCGTTCCCTACGTCGGGACGGAGCGCCTCGCGCCGCCTCCGCCCCCCTCCGGTGCCGCGTAACGCCGCGCTCCGCCGCGCGGGTCCCCCCGCGGTGGTGGGTCTGGCCCTGCTGCTCGGCGGGATTACGGTCGGCTACGCTTGGGTGGTGGCGCGCCACCTCCGGGACGACGCCCGGCAGACCAGCACCCTGCTCGGCCGGGTGTTCGCCGGACTCAACGATCCCGGGCCCGACGCCGCCACGGACGCCTTACTCGACCTCGCTCGCCAGGTGCGCTCGCTCGGCATCGCCCTCGTCGTGACGGACACCGCGGGCCACATCACGGCGCTCGACAACGCGCCTCCGACCGTGGGCGCCGACACCGCCCGGCTGCGCGCCTGGATCGCCGAGCTGGACGTTCAGAACGCCCCGCTGGTGCAGCCCGGGGTGGGGACGATCCACTACGGCGCGGGCCCCGCGGCGCGGCGGTTCGCCGGGATCGCCGCGCTCGAAGCAGCCGTGCTCCTGTGCCTGGCACTGCTCGCCGGGTGGGCCTACCGCTCCCAGGTCGCCGCGGCGCGCGACCGGTTGTGGGTGGCCATGGCCCGGGAGTCCGCCCACCAGCTCGGCACGCCGCTCATGAGCCTCACGGGATGGATTGCCTACCTGCGGGAGAATCCTGGTACCACGGGAGTCGAGCTGGTGGACCATCTTCAAGCCGATGCGGAACGCCTCGAGCGCGTGGCCAAACGGTTCGAGCGCATCGGCCGGCCGGCGCGCCGGGAACCGGTGGGGCTCGGCACCCTGGCCGAGCGGGTGGTGAGCTACTTCCGCCCCCGGCTGCCGACGCTGGCGAGCCCGGTGACCCTGGCCCTGCGCGCCACCGGCCCGGGCCCCACCGCCCTCGGCGACCCGGTGCTGCTCGAATGGGCGCTCGAGGCGGTGATCAAGAACGCGATCGACGCGCTCTCGGGCCGCGGCGGGCGAATCGACGTCACGGTCGATGCGGCGGCTCGCACGGCGCGCCTGAGTGTCCGCGACGACGGGCCCGGTGTGCCGCTCGAAGTCCGGTCCCAACTGTTCGAGCCCGGAGTGACGACCAAGCCAGGGGGGTGGGGGATCGGGCTGGCGCTGGCGCGTCGCATCGTCGAGCAGCAGCATGGTGGCCGCCTGGTGTATCGGCCGGCCCTGAGCGGGACGGGGGCCGAGGGAGCCGAGTTCGTGCTGGAATTTCCACTGATGAGCGCGACATGACGACAGTGCGGCTATGCCGCTCGCTCTGAACCCCGCGCAGGAATCGGCCGTCCGCCATCCCGGCGGGCCGCTGCTGGTGCTCGCCGGCGCGGGCTCGGGGAAAACCCGCGTCCTGACCACTCGGATCGCCTATCTCATCCAGGAACGAGGCGTGGCGCCGTGGCGTATCTTCGCCGTCACGTTCACGAACAAGGCGGCGGGCGAAATGCGCGCTCGTGTGGCGGCCTTGCTGGGCGCTGATCCGCGAGGCCTGTGGATCGGCACGTTCCACGCGCTGTCGGCCCGGCTGCTGCGGCGTGAAGCCACGCTCCTGGGCTTCGGGCCGAACTTCACGATCTACGATCAAGACGATTCCGAGTCGTTGATCAAGCGGCTGCTGGAGCAGCGCGGCCTCTCCCCCAAGGCGAACTCGCCGCGCGCGATCCACGCGATGATCTCCAGCGCCAAGAACCGCATGCTCCTCCCCGAGGAGCTGGGTGCGAGCGCCGAGGGCCCGCTCGAGCGTGTCGCCGCGGACATCTACGCCGCGCTCGGTCCCGCCCTCAAGCAGGCGAACGCCATGGATTTCGACGACCTGCTGCTGTTTCCGCTCACCCTGTTCGCGGAGCACGCGGAGCGCCTCGCGTACTGGCAGCGCCGCTTCGACCACGTGCTGGTGGACGAGTTCCAGGACACCAACGCCGCCCAGTATCGCCTCGTGAAGCAGCTGGCCCGCGCGCATTCCAACCTCTGTGTGGTGGGGGACGACGATCAGGCGATCTACGGCTGGCGCGGGGCGGACGTGCGACACATGCTCTCGTTCCAACAGGACTTCCCCGGAGCCACGCTCGTCAAGTTGGAGCAGAACTATCGTTCCACGCAGGTGATCCTCGACGCGGCCAACGGCGTCATCGCGGAGAACGCGCGCCGCCTCGGCAAGACCCTGTTCACGGCCAAGCAGGGCGGCGAGCCGGTGACCCTGCTCACCGCCGCCGACGAGCGTGATGAGGCGGAGTGGCTCGTGAGCGAGCTGGTGCGGCGGTCGGGCGACGGTGACGTCCCCTACGAGGGGATGGCGATCCTGTACCGCACCAACGCGCAATCGCGCCCGCTCGAGGAGGCATTTCGCTTCCGGGGGGTCCCGTACCGCCTGGTGGGCGCGGTGAGCTTTTACGAGCGCCGTGAAGTCAAAGACGTGCTCGCCTACCTGCGACTCGTGGCCAACCCCGCGGACGACGAGGCATTCGCCCGCATCGTGAACGTTCCCCGCCGCGGGATCGGGGACGCGTCGTTCAGGCAGCTCGCGCGCGCCTCGGCCGAGTGGCGGATGCCGCTGCTCGACGCCGCTCGGGCGGCCGACCGCATCCCGGATCTGCGGCCCAACGTGCGGGCCGGATTCGCGGGGCTGGCCCGATCGATCGACGCGCTGCGAGCGCGGTACGCCCAGGCGGACCCCGCTACGGTGCTCGAGCAGGCGATCGCCGCCGTGGGCTACGCGCAGTACCTGGCGGAGGAGGGGCCGGAGGGCATCGAGCGGCTCGAAAACGTCCAGGAGCTGATCGCCGGGGCGGCGGCGTGGGCGGAGACGGCGGAGGATGACGGGGATGAGGCCGGGGAAGAAGCCGGGCAAGAAGCCGGGGAAGGGGGAAGGGGGAACGGAGCAACGCTGATCGAGCGCTACCTCACCCAGGCGGCGCTCGTGACGTCGGCCGACCAGGGGACCGGAGACCCGACCGGGGTCACGCTGATGACTGTGCACATGGCGAAGGGGCTCGAGTGGCCCGTGGTGACGCTCGCCGGGCTCGAGGACGGTCTGTTCCCGCTGGCGCGGGCGGTGGGCGAGCCGGGGGGCCTCGAGGAGGAGCGGCGGTTGTGCTACGTGGGACTCACGCGCGCGCGCGAAAAATTGTATCTCTCATGGGCGCGCACGCGCTATCGCAACGGTCGGCTCGAGCTGTCCGAGGCGTCGCGGTTCCTCGAGGCGGTGCCGGTGGGGGTCGTCGAGGAGCGCAGCACGACGCCGATGTGGGACCGCGCGGCGCGGACCGCTGGCGGTGGCCGGTCGCGCCGCGCGGCCCTGGTGGAGCCCGACTGGGAGGTCGAGGCGTCGCAGGACGTGCCGCGCTACACGACCGGGGAACGGGTGCGGCACCGGAAGTTCGGAGCGGGCGTGGTTCGCGCCGTGTCGGGGTCGGGCCGCGAGCTCAAGGTGACGGTGGAGTTCGACGATCTGGAGATCGGGACGAAGCAGCTGCTCGTGGCCTACGCCGGCCTCGAGCGGGAATGGGAGAGTGCATGAGCGTCACGCACGACGAAGTGCGCAAGATCGCGCGGCTCGCGGAGCTCGACGTGAGCGAGGACGCGCTGCCGGTGCTGGCCGAGCAGATGTCGCGCATTCTCGAATACGTCGCCCAGATCGACGCCGTGCCCGCGAGCGAGGCGGTGAAGCCGTTTGTGCCGGGGCCGGACGCGGTGCGGTTCCGGGCCGACGAGGTGAAACCCGCGCCGCTCGCCTTCGGGCCCGACCAGCTCGCGCCCGCCTTCCGGGATGGCTTCTTTGTCGTCCCCAAGCTGGGACAGTTTGAGGACGCCGAGGCGTGACGGACTCGAGTGACGCGCTGGCGAGCGCCCGGGCGGTCGCCGACCGGATCGTCAAGGCCAAGCGGCTGAACGCGTGTCTCACGCCGATCAAGGAGCTGCGCAAGGCGTTGGTCGCGCAGGCGCCGGCGGCGCATCCGTCGGGTGTGCTGTACGGCATGCCGGTGGCCGTGAAGGACAACATCTGTACGCTCGAGTTCACGACCGGGTGCGGCTCGAAGATTCTCGAGGGCTACCGCTCGCCGTACGATGCCACCGCGGTGGCGAAGCTCAAGGTGGCGGGTGCCCTGGTTGCCGGGAAGACGAACTGCGACGAGTTCGGCATGGGCTCGTCCACCGAGCACTCGGCGTACGGCCGCTCGCTCCATCCGTTCGACAAGACGCGCGTGCCGGGGGGCTCGTCAGGGGGCTCGGCCGCGCTCGTCGCGGCGGGCGCCGTGCCCGCGGCGCTCGGCTCGGAGACTGGCGGCTCGGTGCGGCAGCCGGCGTCATTGTGCGGCGTGGTGGGGATCAAGCCCACCTACGGGCGGGTGAGCCGCTACGGCCTGGTGGCGTTCGGATCCTCCCTCGACCAGATCGGCGTCCTGGGCCGGAGCGTGCACGACGCCGCGCGTGTGCTCTCGGTGATCAGCGGGCGTGATCCCAAGGACGCGACCTGCGAGGACCGGGATCCCCTGCGCCTGCCGACCGTCCCCGAGTCGCTGCAGGGATTCGTCATCGGGATCCCGAAGGAGTACTTCGCCTCGGACCTGGATCCCGCGGTCCGGCGCGCCTGCGACCGCGCGATCCGGTTGTTCAAGGAGCAGGGCGCGGCCCTGCGCGACGTCTCGTTGCCCCACACGGCGTACGCGGTCGCGACGTACTACATCATCGCCCCGGCCGAGGCGTCGTCCAACCTGGCGCGCTACGACGGCGCCCGCTACGGTCCGCGCTTCAACGGGGCGGTGGACGTGCGGGCGCTGTACCGCACCACGCGCGGCGAGGGGTTCGGCGCCGAGGTGCGCCGGCGGGTGCTGGTCGGCACGTACGTCCTGTCGTCGGGCTACTACGATGCATACTATCGGAAAGCCCAGCAGATGCGCGCGCTGATCGCCCAGGACTTCCGCAACGCCTTCGATCGCGGCGTCGACTTGCTGTTCACCCCTACCACGCCGACGCCGGCCTTCAAGGCCGGAGAAAAGCTCAACGACCCGGTGGCGATGTACTTGTCCGATATCTTCACGGTCACGGCCAACCTTGCGGGGCTGCCCGCCATCTCGATCCCGATCGGGCGGATCAAGGGGTTGCCGATCGGTGGGCAGTTCATCGGCCAGGCGTTTCTCGAAGACGAGATGCTCGAGGCGGCCTATGCGCTCGAGCGGGTCGTGCCGGCCACCGAGGAAGCGTAGTGGCGGCCACCTGGGAAACCATCATCGGGCTCGAGACGCATGTCCAGCTGCGGACGGCGTCGAAGATGTTTTGCGGCTGCTCGGCGGCGTTCGGGGCGCCGCCCAACACGAACGTCTGCCCCGTGTGCCTCGGGCTGCCGGGCGCGCTCCCGGTGCCGAACGAGCAGGCGCTGAAGCTCGCGGCGCGGGCGGCGCTCGCGCTGGGCGGCACGGTCCACTCGCGCAGCATCTTCGCGCGCAAGAATTACTTCTACCCGGATCTGCCCAAGGGCTACCAGATCTCGCAGTTCGAGCAGCCCCTCGCCACCGACGGGTCGCTCTCGTACCTGTCACCGGACCGCGGGATCGCCACCGCCACGATCCAGCGCCTGCATGTCGAGGAGGACGCGGGGAAGTCGCTCCACGACCGCTTCCCGAAGCAGACCGCGATCGACCTGAACCGCTGCGGTGTGCCGCTGATCGAGATCGTGACCGGCCCCGACTTCCGCTCGCCGCAGGAGGCGCGCGCGTACCTCCAGACGCTCAAGCAGGTGCTCGAGTACGCCGGGATCTCGGATTGCGACATGGAGAAGGGGAGCCTGCGGGTGGACGCGAACGTTTCTATACGCCGCTCAGGCGAGTCCGGCCTCGGCACCAAGACCGAGGTGAAGAACATCAACTCGTTCGCCTACGTCGAGAAGGCGCTCATCGTAGAGCGCGACCGGCAGATCGCCCTGCGCGACAGCGGGGGGACGGTCGCCCCGCAGACGCTGCTCTACGACTCGAAGATCAACGGGGTGCGGCCCCAGCGCAGCAAGGAGGAGAGCCACGACTACCGCTACTTCCCGGACCCCGACCTGCCGCCGCTCGTACTCACCGAGGAATTCATCGCGGAGCAGCAGACGCTCCTGCCCGAGCTGCCGGCCAAGAAGCGTGAGCGCTTCATGGCGCAATACGCGCTCAATGTCACGGACGCGGCCGTGCTGACGGCGGACCGCGCCGTGGCGGATTACTACGAAGCGGTGGTGCACGCCGGGGCAGAGACCAAGAGTGCGGCGAACTGGGTGATGACGGAGGTGCTCGCGGATTCGAAGGACCATGGTGAAGCCCTGCGCGTGCCGCCGGGGGCGCTCGCGAACCTGATCGGGTTGGTGCGCGGCGGCACCTTGAGCCACCAGGCCGCCAAGCGGGTGTTCGCCGAGGTGGCGGGGCGGGGCGGCGAGCCGCGCAACGTGGCCGAGGCCCTGGGGCTCGTCCAGGTCGGGGACACGGGCGTGCTGGCCGGCTGGGTGACCGAAGTGCTCGCGGCCCACCCGGCCGAGGTAGCGCGCTACAAGAACGGCGAAACGAAGCTGCAGCCGTTCTTCGTCGGACAGGTGATGAAGGTGTCCCGCGGCAAGGCGGACCCCAAGCTGGTCCAGCGAGTGTTGGAGGAGAAGCTCGCCTCCTAGGGGCCTCGCTCCCGATCCCGCCACGGCCGCTGCGCCTGCGATTGCCGCCAGTACGCGAGGGCCGGCGCCGGCAGCCCGAAGTGTTGTTCCGCCGTTTCGAGCATGCGTTCGGGATCCTCCCGGCCCCCTTCCTGCAGCGCCTCACGCCGCATCCGCTTCGCGAGCCTGAGCGCCTGATCGCCCGCCGGGTCGAGCCGCCGCGCCGCGGCGTCGGGTTCCCCCAGCATCTCCATCACGTACTCGAACGCCACCGCCATGTGCCGCTCCACATCGTCGTCGGGGAGGTCCCAGCGCGTGTTCTCGAGGATCAGCTGAAACGCCCACCGCCAGCTCTCGCTTTCGGTGAGATGCACCATGCCGCGGAACAGCCGCCGGCTGGTGCGCACGCTGAACAGCGTGGGCGAGATGATCGTGTCCAGGTGCGTGTCGCTCGGCGCATGATCCTGGAGGATCAGCTCCTTGGCCGTGCTCGCGTAGGCGGGGCCGAGGTGCGTCTCGAACCGACTCTCCCAGTAGCTGTGGCCGAGCGCCGTGCTGCTCGACGTGAGAACCAGCTGGCGCGGCACGAAAAAGTTGTGCGCCACCGCATCGGCCGCGAGGTGCGCGAGGTAGCCCAGCCCGAAGGCACGGAGTGGGTCGGTGGGGGCGAGGTCGAAGATCTCCTGACCCACGTGCCAGGCGTGGCAGTGCCGGCCCACGGGAGCGTACTTCTTGGCGAGCGACGTGTCGGCCGCGATGTTGCCGTAGAGAAAGTCATACGGAAACGCCCGGAGCAGGTCGGCCAGGGCGCCGGGCAGCTGGTGCAGGTTGGCGAGCACCGACTCGCCCAGGTAGACGTGGGTGCCAGGCGTCCAGGCGAGCGCGACGGCGGGGAACAGGGCCACCCCGGCGAGCCCCACCGCCACCGCCGCGAGGAGCCGCGTCCCCGTCAGTGCTTCTTCCCCCGCTTGAGCGTCCGGCGGCCCCACTCGAGCAGCGACATGCCGCGCCGTACCGTACGCATCGTCGCCGCGACGTCGAGGACCGTCGTCTCCACTTCTTCCTGCACGACTTCGAACAACGCATCCAGATCGGCCAGGCGCGCCTCCGCCGCGTCGGCGGCGCTGACGATCCGCTGCCGCAGGTCGCGCGACGTCCCGGCCAAACCCTCTGCCTCGGCGCGGATCGTGGCGACGAGCGCCCGGACATCCCCGACGGCGGGACCCGCCAAGTCGTGCAGCATCCCCAGGAACGCCCGCAGCCCGAGCGCCGCCACCACCGACGCGCCCGCGATCACGATGGCCGACAGCGCCAGGATCACGAGCGAAACGCCCGTCACCACCGCCACCCAAGTCGGGATCATCGGAGCCATTCCGCGGGAGCGTTGGCACTAAGCTCGGGGCGCTGCGCCGGCTGTGTCAACGGCGCTGCCGGTCCGCCGGATCCCGCTCGCAGCGCCAGCGCCATCAGCGGGGGCGCCATGAGCTGCGCCGTCACCACGCCCAGCACGATGGTGGTGAGCACCGCACCACCTGGGTCGCCGTATATGATGAAGAAGTTCAGCGCCAGCGCCACGGCGGCGCCGTCCTGCGCGATGGTACCGAGCCCGATATGGGGCGGGACGCCGGCGAGACCCAGCGCCAGGCGGCCGTAGCGTGCCGCCGCCCACGTGGCGGCGGCGCGGACGCCCGCGAGCAGCGGCACGGCGACGAGAATCCCCGCGGTGGGGAGCGTGAGCAGCGCGCCGGCGACCACGAGCAAGATCGCATACAGGGGATGCTCCCACTCGGCGAGCACCCGGCGCGCCGCACGCCGCGCGGGCGATGTATTCACGATCAGCGCCGTCGCCAGGGCGCACACGACGAATGGCGAGAGCTCGGCCGCATAGCCGATCCCGGCGCCGCACAGCAGCGTGGCCAGCAGGGCGAAAGCCAGGTCGGCAGGGGCGGGCCGCAACCGCGTCAGCGCGAGAAACACCAGGCCCACGAGCGTGCCGCTTGCGGCCGCGAAGACGATCCAGGAGAGCCACCCGAGCACAGCGCTTCCGCCCGGTGGGTGGGGGCCGTGCAGGGCGAGCGGCACCGTCATGGCGAGCGCGCCGCAAGCCGTTTCGAGCGTGGCCGCGAGCGCCAACATGTGAGCCACGCTCTTGCGGATTCCCATCGCTCGGGCGACGCGGGCCACCGCCCCCGGTCCCGAGGCCGCCGCGACGGCTGCGAGAGTCAGCACAGCCGGGCGCCGCGGCGTCCACGCCGTGGCGAGTGCCGGAACCACGCTGGTGAGGAGCCACGCGGCGAGCGCCACGGCCGCGAATACGGCCACGCTGGCGAGGGCGGCCAGGAGCCAGGCGCCGCGCGGGATCCGCCGCAGGTAGCGCCACTCGAACCGGGCCCCGAGCGTTGCGCCGATCCATCCGATCCCGAGCGCGGTGACCGGAGCCAGCGCCTCCAGCACCGGCGGGCTGACGAGATCGATGCCGGGTCCCAGCACGAGGCCCAGGAGCACGAACGGCCCGCCGGTGACGAGCACGCGGTCGAGGCTCGCCACGTGGCGCCACTGCGGGCGCGGCAGCCGCGTCGCGAGCAGGCCGATCGTGATGAGTCCCGCGAGCGCCAGAACCGGACTCACGTTCACGGGCCCAACGTTCGCGAACGCTTGACGCCGGCGCAAGCCGCCGGATAGCTTGCCTCACCCATGCCTCCGTCCTTCGCGGTCACGGGCGGCCGCCAGCTCAAAGGCACCATTCGCCCGGCCGGCAACAAGAACGCGGCACTCCCCATCCTCGCGGCCACGCTCCTCGCCGACGGGCCCTGCCGGATCGACAACGTTCCGCACATCCGCGACGTCGAGACGATGCTGGCGCTGCTGGCGCACCTCGGCGCCGCGGTGCAGTGGACGGGGCCGAACAGCGTGGAGGTGGACACCGGGCGCGCCGAACCGCGCGAGCTCGATCCCGCGTTGTGCGCGCGGATCCGCGCCTCGATCCTGCTCGCGGGCCCGATGCTCGCGCGCTTCGGGAGGGTGAACCTCCCGCCCCCGGGGGGCGACGTGATCGGACGGCGGCGCGTCGACACACACTTCCTCGCCCTCGAGCGCCTCGGCGCGGAGGTCACGGTGGGCGCGGCCTACCAGCTCGAGGCGAAGAGCCTCGTCGGAGCCGACATCTTTCTCGACGAGCCGAGTGTCACCGCCACCGAGAATGCCCTGATGGCGGCGGTCCTGGCCCGCGGGACCACGACGCTCCGCAACGCTGCCTCTGAACCGCACGTCCAAGACCTGGCCCGGTTTCTTTCGGACTTGGGTGCGCAGGTGCAGGGCGTCGGCACCAACACGCTCACCGTCGACGGCGGGCGCTCGCTCAAGGCGGCTCCCTGCACCGTGGGGCCGGACCACATCGAGGTCGGCTCGTTCATCGGGCTCGCCGCGGTGACGAACGGCGCGGTCACGATCGACGGGGTGCGGGCCGAGGATCTGCGCGCCATTCTGCTCGGGTTCGAGCGGCTGGGCGTGCGCGCCCGACTCGACGGCGCCCACCTGATCGTGGACGCCGGTCAGGAGCGCCGCATTCGCCCGGACCTGGGCGGCCACGTCCCGAAGCTCGAGGATGGCCCGTGGCCCGCGTTCCCAGCCGACCTGATGTCGATCGCGATCGTCGTGGCGTCGCAGTGCGAGGGCATGCTGCTCGTGTTCGAGAAGCTGTTCGAGTCGCGGCTGTTCTTCGTGGACAAGCTGATCGGGATGGGCGCGCGCATCGTACTCTGCGATCCGCACCGCGCCGTGATCGCCGGACCATCGGCGCTCCACGGGGGCGTGGTCGAAAGCCCCGACATCCGCGCCGGCATGGCGATGCTGCTCGCCGCGCTCGCGGCGCACGGCGACTCCGTGATCCACAACATCGGCCAGATCGAGCGGGGCTACGAGCGGATCGACGAGCGGTTGCGGGCGCTGGGGGCGCAGATCGAGAGAATCGACGGCGGCGGTCAGGCGGTCGGGCGGTCCGGCAGTCCGTGATGCCCGACGTGACGTCCCGTCCGCCCGACCGCCCGTCCGCCAGCCCGCCGCTGCTGCGGGAATCTCCCATCGGCGACTCCGCCGTCCCCCGCATGGAGCTCGCCGAGTGGGCCGAGCGCTACGGGGTCGTCGCCGGGATCACCACCCGCGGGCGCGGTTTCTCACTGGGGCTCTGGAGCGAGGAGAACGTGGGGCAGGTGATGACCCGCTGGCGTGCCGCCCGGGCCGCGTTCGGCACCCGGTTTCCGGGGCTGATCCTCGCGCATCAGGTGCACGGCACGACGGTCCAGTGGCATCCGCAGTCGCTCGACGGCTGGCTCATCCTCGACGGGGTCGACGGGCACGCCACCGGCGCGCGCGGGCTGCTCCTGACCATCACCGTGGCCGACTGCATTCCCGTCTACCTGACCGTGCCGGGGAAGCAGATCGTCGCGCTGCTGCACGCCGGGTGGCGCGGCACCGCGGGGGGCATCCTCGAGCGCGGCGTGGAGCTCGTGCAGCGGCAGGCATCGACCCGAGCAGCAGAAATCGTAATGCATTGCGGTGTTGGCATTTGTGGATCGTGCTATGAAGTAGGTTCTGAAGTGCTGGAACGGCTCGCGCCGGCCGAGGGCGGGGCGGGGCACGTGGATCTGCGGGCGCGGTTGGCGCGCCAGGCGGCGGCGCTGGGCGTCACGGAGATCTCGGTCTCTCCCTGGTGCAGCGCGCATGATCGCGCGCAGTTCTTTTCGCACCGCGCCTCGGGCGGTCGCGACGGGCGCATGATCGCCTACGCGGGGCTGGCGCAGGGAGCGCTCTAGGGTCGCTTGACACGCGTCCCGCGGCAGCTAAATTCCGGCCGGTGAAGCGGGCGAAGTTCGGCCCGCGCTTTTTTTTATGCTCTCCGAGAGCCTCGTCGAGTCGTTTCGGGCCCGGTTGGAAGCGCTGGGTCTCGAGCTGGCCGACCTCAAGATCGGCGGCACCGACCACCGGCCGCTGGTTCAAGTGCGCATCGAGTGGCCCCCCGCGCCCCCCGAGGCGGGGTGGGACGCCTCGCCGCGGCGGGTGACGGTGGAGGACTGCGCCACGGCGAGTCGGGCCCTGGAGGGGTGGCTCGACGCGGATGGGCCGCTCGGCCGCCGCTACATGCTCGAGGTCTCGAGTCCGGGGCTCGAGCGACCGCTGCGCTGGCACCGGCACTGGCTGCGGTTCGTGGGCCGGGAGGTCCAGGCGACGGTGGCCGGACTGGGGCGCGTGCGCGCGCGCATCGTGGCCGTTCCCGACGCCGACACGGTGGTGCTCGAGCCGCTGGGTCATCGCGGGGCCGCTGGCCCCCGGAGCGTGCGGTTGGGCGACATCCGCGATGCGCGCCTGGCGGTGGACTGGTAACGGACCCGACGGACAACGGTGGTTATGGCGAATACAACTGATGTAGTTTCGGCAATCCGCGAGCTGACGAACACCAAGCAGCTGGAGCGTACGGAGCTCCTCGACCTGCTCAAGGACGGGCTGCACGCCGCCCTCGTCAAGCGCTACGGACCCAACGTGCGCGCCGAGATCGGGATCGACGAGCTCAAGGGCACGATCCGGATCGCGATGCTCCGCACCGTGGTCGAAACCGTCGAAGATCCGGGCACCCAGATCACGCTCGAGGAAGCACGCTTCGAGGACCCCGACTTTCAGGTGGGGGACGTGCTGGAGGAGGAAGTGCCGTTCGACGGGTTCGGCCGCACGGCGGTCCAGGCCGCGAAGCAGCGCATCATCCAGCGGGTGCGCGAGGGCGAGCGGGCCCGGATCCGCGAGGAGTTCACCGACAAGGTGGGCGAGCTCTTGTCCGGCGAGGTGCAGCAGATCGAGCGGGGCAAGATCGTCGTCATGCTCGCCAAGTTCCGCGAAGCCGAAGCGATTATCCCCTACCGCGAGCAGAACCATCGCGAGCACTTCCACCAGGGGGACACGATCCGCGCGGTGCTCAAACGCATCGAAGAGACGCCCAAGGGCCCGCGACTCATCCTGTCGCGCGCCGACCCGTTGTTCGTGAAGGCGTTGTTCAAGCTCGAGGTCCCGGAGGTCCAGCAGCAGATCGTCGAGATCCGCGCCACGGCGCGTGAGGCGGGCAGCCGCACCAAAATCGCCGTGTCCTCGCGCGACGACTCGATCGATCCGGTGGGTGCGTGCGTGGGCATGAAGGGCTCACGCGTCCAGGCCGTGGTGAACGAGCTGGGCGGCGAGCGCATCGACATCGTGCCGTGGTCGCCGGACCCCGAGCGGTTCGCGAAGCTCTCCCTGGCCCCGGCGCGCGTCGCGCGCGTGTTCTCGGATCCGGACACCAAGACGATCCAGGCGATCGTCGACGAGGACCAGCTGTCGCTTGCCATCGGGCGCAACGGACAAAACGTGCGGCTCGCGTCCGAGCTCACCGGCTGGAAGATCGATCTGTATTCGAGCCGCGAGTGGCTGGAGCGCGGCGGGGAAGGACCGTTGTTCGCGCCGCTGCCGGCCGCCGAGGACGAGACCGCGACCAAGGTCGCGCTGCGCGAGCTCAAGGGCCTGCCGGTCGAGCTGGTCGACGTGTTGGAACAGGCCGGCCACAAGACGCTGCAGGACATCCTGGACCTGGAGCGCGAGGACGTGGACAAGATCGCGGGGATGACGCCGGAGCTCGCCGACAAGCTCATGGCTTTCCTCAACGAGATGACCGAAGACGGCGGCGACGACGAGCCGGCGCGCGGTCCGGCTGGTGACGCCAGCGGAGGCGACAGCGGGGGCCCCCCCGCCCCCGCCCCCGCCCCCGCCCCCCCGCCCGCGGCGTGACCGAGCGGCTGGTCCGGCTCCTGGGGCTTGGCGTGCGGGGCGGCGGCGGCCGGGTGGTGATCGGCGTAGCCGGGGTGCGGGCGAACCTGCAGCGGGACGCGCTCTCGTGCGTGGTGCTCGCGGCGGACGCGAGCCCGCGCACCCGGGAGAAGGTCGAGCGGCTGGCCCGGGCCCGCCGCGTGCCGGTGCTGGTGGGGCCGGCGGCCGAGCGGTTGGGTGCGGGGTTGGGGCGGCCGCCGGTGCAGGCCGTCGGCGTGGCGGATGCCGCGCTGGCGCGGGGGTTGGTCGGGTCTTTGGAGGAGTGAGTGGTGACGACGCGGATTCACGATCTGGCGGCGGAATTCGGTATCTCCTCGGAGCAGCTCCTGGGCATGCTCAAGGAGCAGGAGATCTTCGTGCGCAGCCACCTGTCACCGCTCAAGCCCGAGCAGGTGTCGCTGATGCGGGCGCGGTGGGAGCGCGAGAAGCGCAAGCAGAAAGAGGCCCCGGCGCCGCCGAAACGGCGCCGTGCCGTGAAGGCGCCGGAGCCGGTGGCGGCGGTGCCCGAGGAGCGGCCCAAACGGCGCCGCCGCACGGCCGCCGAGATGGCCGCCGTCGAGGCGGAGGCCCAGGCCGAGGCGGCGGTCGAAGAGGCGGAGCGCGAGCTCAAGGCGCGTGAGGCGCTCGAAGCCGCCAAGGCGGCCGAGGCCGAAGAAAAACCGTCGCTCGAGGAGCGCGCCGCCGCCCTGTTCAAGGACCTGGGCGCGGTCGAGCAGCCCCGCGTGGAGTCGCCGCTGGCAGCGGCCCACGCCGTTCCGGCGACCCCACCGCTGTCCGCGGTCGCGTTCGCGCCGCCGCGCCTCGTCATTCCCACGCCCGTCCGCCCCAAGCCGGTCGCGAGTGCCACACCGGGCGGCGCCGTGCCCCCGCGACCCGTCGCGTCAGCCGCGCCGGGCGCCATCCCCATGGAGGAGCGGCGGCGCGAGAAGGGCAAGAAGCGCAAGAAGGGGAAGAAGTCCCTCGTCGACCAGGAAGCGGTGGCGCAGAACATCTCGCGCACGCTCGCCTCGATCAAGGGCCCAGGCGCGAGAAAGGGCGTGCACCGCCGCGAAGAGGGCCCGAGCATGCGCGAGCAGATCGAGGAGAAGCGGCGCGAAGAGAAGGAGCGCGAGAAAACGCTGGTGCGCGTCACGGAGTTCATCACCGTGTCCGAGCTCGCGAACATTCTCAAGGTGCCCGCCAAGGAGATCGTCGCGTTCGCCTTCAAGGAGATGGGGCAGATGGTGACGATCAACCAGCGGCTCGATTTCGACATGATCGAGCTGATCGCCTCGGCCTTCGGCTTTCAAGCGCAGCGCGAAGAGGGGTATGCCCTGGCCGCGCCCGAGGAGGCCGCCCCCGAGGAGGCCGGCGATCTCCAGCCGCGCTCGCCGGTGGTCACCGTCATGGGTCACGTCGACCACGGCAAGACCTCGCTCCTCGACTACGTCCGCAAGGCCAACGTGGTGGCCGGCGAGGCGGGCGGCATCACCCAGCACATCGGCGCGTATCAGGTCAAGCTCAAGGACGGGGCGGGGCGCTCGATCACGTTCCTCGACACCCCGGGCCACGAAGCGTTCACCGCGATGCGCGCCCGCGGCGCCCAGGTCACGGACATCGTCGTGCTGGTGGTCGCGGCGGACGACGCGATCATGCCGCAGACCATCGAGGCGATCTCACACGCCAAGAACGCGGGCGTCCCGATCGTGGTCGCGATCAACAAGATCGACTTGCCCAGCGCCAACGTGCAGAAGGTGAAGCAGGACCTCCTGGCGCACGGGGTGGTGCTCGAGGAATTCGGCGGCACGACGCTCGCCACGCCGATCTCGGCCAAGACGGGGCAGAACGTGCAGGAGCTGCTCGACCAGATCCTGCTGCAGGCCGAGCTGCTCGACCTCAAGGCGAACGCCAAGCGCCGGGCCCACGGCACGGTGCTCGAGGCGACCCTCGACCCCGGCAAGGGCCCGCTCGCCACCGTGCTCGTGCAGAACGGGACGCTGCGCGGCGGGGAAGACTTCATCTGCGGGCAGTTCTACGGCCGGGTGCGCGCCATGTACGACGAGCGCGGGCAGACGGTCGACGCGGCGGGTCCGTCCACGCCGGTGCAGGTGCTGGGCTTCGAGGGCGTGCCCGAAGCGGGCGACACCTTCCAGGTCATGGCCGACGCGGCGGCGGCGCGCGACATTGCCCAGAAACGCCAGCGTCTGGAGCGGGAGGCGCAGCACCGCCGAACCGGGCGCGTGAAGACGCTCGAGGACTTCATGACCGAGCGGGCGGATGGCGGCGCCGCCACGCTCCGCATCATCATCAAGGCGGATCAGGGCGGTCCCGCCGAGGCGCTGGCCGACGCCCTGGCCCAGCTCTCGACGCCGGAGGTCAAAGTGGAGGTCGTGCATCGCGCGGTGGGCGCGATCACCGACTCCGACGTGCTGCTCGCCAAAGCGTCCAACGCGATTATCATCGGCTTCCATGTGCGGCCCGACTCCAACGCGCGCGCTTCGGCGGAGCGCGAGAAGGTGGAGATCCGTACCTACCGCATCATTTATGAAGCGGTGGAAGAGGTGAAGCTGGCCATGGAGGGCCTGCTCGCACCCGAGAAGAAGGAAGTGGTACTGGGCGAAGCGGAGGTCCGGCAGCTGTTCAAGATCGCCAAGGTGGGCACGATCGCCGGCAGCTTCATCCGCTCCGGGGTCATTCCGCGGACCGGGCGGGTGCGGGTGATCCGCGACGGCGTGGAGGTGTACGACGGGACGCTCGCGTCGCTCAAGCGGTTCAAGGAGGACGTCCGCGAGGTCCGGGAGGGCTTCGAATGCGGCATCGGGGTCGAGAACTTCAACGACCTGAAGGTCGGCGACCTGATCGAGGCGTACCGCGTCGAGGAGGTGGCCCGCTCGCTCGGCGTCGGGAGTGCGGCGAAGGGCGGCTGAGGCGTGGTCGTGGGGGTGATGACCTGGGAGCTACACCTCGCGGCGTGTCACTCCCTCAAGGACAAGCGCCACGTCCTGAAAAGCCTGAAGGACCGCCTCCACAACCGCTTCAATGTGTCGGCGGCGGAGACGGACCACCACGATCTGTGGCAGCGCGCGGAGGTGACGGTGTGCGTGGTGGCCAGCGATCGGGGTCACGCCGAAAGCGTGCTGCGGCAGGCGGACCGGTTGATCGAAGGGGCCGACGGCGCGCGGATCGTGGACACGAGCACGAGTTTCTTCTGACATGATCCGACGACCAAGCCACCGCCCCGAGCGCGTGGCCGAGGCGATTCGCCAAGCCGTGGCGGCCTTCCTCACCGGGAACGTGCGCGACCCGCGCGTCGGGTTCGTGACCGTCACGGGGGTGGAGATCACCGCCGATTTGGCGCACGCCCGGGTGCGGGTGAGCGTGATGGGCAGCGACGACGAGAAGGCGAAATCGCTCGAAGGCCTGACGAGCGCCGCCCGGTTTCTGCGCGCGCAGCTCGCCAGGGAGCTGCCCCTGCGGGTGGCGCCGGAGCTGCGCTTCGAGCTCGACCGCGGGCTGGAGCATGCCCAGCGCATCGACCGGGTGCTGCGCGACCTCAAGGAGGACGCGGGCTGATCTCCGGCGTGGCGCTGGTCGCGAAGCCGGGGGGCCCGGGTGGGCCCACGTCGCACGACGTCGTCGAGCGCGTGCGTCGCGCCCTCGGTACCGACCGGGTCGGCCACTTGGGGACGCTCGATCCGTTCGCGGCGGGGTTGCTCGTGATCGTGGCGGGCCGGGCCACGCGCCTGGCGCCGTTCGCGGCCCATTGGGACAAGGCGTACGACGGCGTGATCCGGCTGGGCGCGACGACCACCACCGACGACGTCACCGGTACACGGGTGGCGACCTCGGAGGCGTGGCGCGGGATGGATCGGACGCGGGTGGAGCAGGCGTTGGACGCGTTCCGCGGGACCTACGACCAGCGGCCGCCCGCCTACTCGGCGGTGAAGATCGCGGGCGAGCGGGCGTACCGGCGGGCGCGCCGGGGCGAGGCGGTGGCACCCCCGCCGCGACCGGTGCAGGTGACGGAGCTCGAGCTCGCGAGCTTCGCCCTCCCGGACCTCGGGTTCCGCGCCACGGTGAGCAGCGGCACGTACCTGCGCAGTCTGGCGCGCGACGTGGGGGAGGCCCTGGGGGCCGGCGCGCACCTCGCCGCCCTCGTCCGTACGCGCGTCGGGCCGTTTCGCCTGGCCGAGGCGGTGGCGCCCGAAGCGGTGACGCCTGGAGCCCTCCGCGATCCGGCGGAGCTCGTCCGAGACCTGCCGCGCCGGGAGCTGGACGAGGCCGGGCGGGCCGCCGTGATCCATGGCCGTCCGGTGCCCGCGGGAGACGGGACGGGAGACACCGGCCACGTCGCGCTGTTCTGGAGCGGGCAGCTCGTCGCGGTCGCGGAGCGCGTGGGAGATGTGCTCAAGGCCCGCGTGGTGGTGGCGGAGCAGTGACCGGCACCGTCGCGACTGTAGGAACGTTCGACGGAATGCACCGCGGGCACCGGGCGGTGCTGGGCGAGGTGGTGCGGCGGGGCCGGGCGGCCGGGAGCCCGAGCCTGCTCGTGACGTTCGACCCGCACCCGCTCGAAGTGGTGAACCCGAGCGCGGCGCCGCGGCTCTTGACGCTGCCCGACGAGAAACGGGCGCTCGCGGCGGGACTCGGCGTCGACCGGGTCGAAGTCGTGGGCTTCACGCCCGAGCTCGCGAGCCTCGGTCCCGAGGAGTTCGTGCGAGACGTGCTGCGCGCGCGTTTCGAGATGCAGGAGTTGGTGCTCGGCTACGACCACGGGTTCGGGCGGGGTCGCTCGGGCGACGTCGATCTGGTGCGGCGGCTGGCGCGTGAGGACGGCTTCACGATGGAGGTGGTGGCGGCCGTGAAGGACCACGGGCAGCCGATCTCGTCGTCGCTGATCCGCACGGCGGTGGCGCACGGTGACCTGGACTCGGCCGCCCGCGGGCTCGGACGGCCGTACGGCCTGCGGGGTGTGGTGGAGCGGGGCGCCGGGCGGGGTCGCACCATTGGGGTCCCGACCATCAATCTCACGTCGCCCGACCCGCGCAAGCTGCTGCCGCCGGATGGGGTGTACGCGGTCTGGGTTCGGATACCGGGGAAGGGGGACGGGGAAAGGGGGGGGCGGTACGGGGGGATGATGAATCAGGGCCCGCGTCCCACCTTCGGCGTGCACGCGCGCGGCCTCGAGATCCACCTGTTCGACTTCACCGGGGATCTGTACGGCGAGACCGTCACGGTGGAGTGGGTGCGCCGGCTGCGGGACGTGCAGACGTTTCCGTCGCGTGCGGCGCTGGTCGATCAGATCGGGCGCGATGCCGTCGCGGCGCGCGCGATCCTCAAGGAGTAGAGACGCATATGAGCACGATCCGCTCACGACTCATCGTCATCGGGGTGCTGCTCGCCCTCTCGGTCTGGCAGCTGATCCCGACCAACACCACCCAGCGGGTGCGCGACGCGACCACCGGGCGCATGAAGGACACCACCATCCGGCGCGTGCCGATCAACCTCGGCCTCGACTTGCAGGGCGGTATCCATCTCGCGCTCGAGGTCGACCAGTCCAAGGGACCGGTGCCCGACTGCGCCGATGCGATTCAGCGGGCCGAGCGCGTGGTGCGGACGCGCATCGATGAGTTCGGCACCGCCGAGCCGGTCGTGCAGATTCAGGGACGCTGCCGCCTCATCGTCGAGCTGGCCGGTGAGAAGGACCCCGCGCGCGCCAAGAGCATCATCCAGCGCACCGCGTTCCTCGAGTTTCGCATCACCGACATGAAAGGCCTGTTCCGGGACGCGCTCCCGGAGATCGACCGGGCACTGCGGCTGGCCGGCGTGCGGGCGCCGGGGCCGGGGGCCGCGGCGGCGAGCGTGACGCAGCTGTTCGGCGCGGACTCCGGGAAAGCGAAAGGGAAGCGAGCGCCGGGCAAGGCCGCGGCGAAGGACACGAGCGACGTCAACGCCCCTGGCGCGCTTTCGGCGCTGCTGTTCCAGGGTCAGCTCCCCGGCGAGTACCTGGTACCGGAGGAGCAGGTGCCGGTGGCCGAAAGCCTGCTCGTCCGGCCCGACGTGCAGCGCCTCATCCCGCGCGGGATCGAGCTCCGGTGGGGCACCGACGTGTCCTCGCGCGCCGCCCGCAGCTACCGGGCGCTGTACGCGGTCGAGGACCGTCCCATCATCACCGGGGAGGAGCTGCAGGACGCGAAAGCCACGCGCGATCCGCTCACCAACCAGTCGGTGGTGAACTTCGTGCTGTCGCGGCGCGGCGGGCGCACCTTCGAGCGCGAGACCGGTCGCCACGTGAACGACTACATGGCCATCATCCTCGACGGCCGGGTGCAGGGCCAGCCGCCGGTCATCAAGAGTCAGATCGGCCAGCGTGGCCAGATCGAGCTGGGCGCGAAACCGCTGCAGGACGCGCAGGATCTGGCCTTGGTGCTCAAGGCGGGTGCGCTCCCGGCGCCGCTCAGCATCATCGAGGAGCGCACCATCGGGCCGTCGCTCGGTCAGGACTCGATCAAGGACGGCATCCGCGCCGGCGTCGTAGGCGTGGCGCTGGTCGTGCTGATCATGGTGATCTACTACCGGGTGTCGGGGCTCCTGGCCATCGCGGCGCTCACGCTGTACGTGCTGTTCACGCTCGCGGGGCTCGCCGGGTTCGGGTTCACCTTGACCCTGCCGGGACTCGCCGGACTCGTCCTCTCGGTCGGGATCGCGGTAGACGCGAACGTGCTGATTTTCGAGCGGATCCGCGAAGAGCTGCAGCACGGGAAGCTGGTGCGCACGGCGGTGGACGAGGGGTTCCGCCACGCCATGAGCGCCATCATCGACTCGAACGTCAGCACCATGCTCACGGCCTTCATTCTCTACCTCGTGGGCACGGGCCCGGTGCAGGGCTTTGCCATCACGCTGATCATCGGTATCGCGGCGTCCATGATTACCGCCATCTTCGTGGTTCGCACCTTCTACATGATCTGGCTCGATCGCCGGCCGGACATGGCCACCCTGAGCGTCTGAGATGATCCGACTCTTCGCCAACGCCAATTACGACTTTATCAAATGGCGCCGCTGGGCCTACGGGCTCACGGCCGCCATCATTGTGCCCGGGTTTCTGTTGTTCGTGGTGCGCGGCCTGAACTATTCGATCGAGTTCACCGGCGGCACCCTCATTCAGGTACAGACGGTGGAGGCGGTGGGCACCGAGCGCATCCGCAGCGCGCTCGACGCGGCGGGCATCCGCGACGCGGAGATCCAGCAGTTCGGTGCCCCCAACGAGTACGTCGTGCGGGCGCGGATCGGGGCGGCGGGCGCCGTCACCGAGGGCGCCACCGAAGCGACGGCCGCGGCGGTGGACTCGGCGCTCGCGCGCGCGCTGGGCCCGGCGCCCGCGCACTACACCATCCTCCGGACCGAGGCCGTGGGCCCCAAGGTGGGGCGGGAGCTCCAGGGCAAGGCGTTCCTCGCGATCTTCTTCTCCTTCATCGTCACGCTCGTGTACCTCGCCGTCCGGTTCGAATGGCGCTTTGGGCTCGCCGCCGTGCTCGCGACGTTCCACGACATCCTCACCACCATCGCGTTCATCCGCTATCTCGACCTCGAGGTGAGCCTCGTAGTGGTGGGCGCCGTGCTCACCATGGTGGGGTACTCGCTGAACGACACGATCATCATCTTCGACCGTGTGCGCGAGAACCTGCACAAGTTCCGGCGCCAGAACCTGTACGAAATCTTGAACCTGTCGATCAACGAGACGCTGCCACGCTCCGTGCTGACGCACGGCACGACCATGGCGACGACGGTCGCGCTCGTGCTGCTCGCGGGCGAGGTGCTGCGGCCGTTCGCGCTCGTCATGACGTTCGCGATCTTCACGGGGACCTTCTCGTCGATCTACATCGCGGCGCCGCTCCTGATGTACATCGAGAAACGCTGGCCGGGTGAAGACGCGCGCGGCGCGCGGGCGTTCCGGCCCACCGGGTCGGTGCCGCTCGGTGCCCCGCCCGCGCCGCCAGCGGGCGGCGGCTCTGGAGCGCGTACCAAAGCGGCCGTCTGACGTGCTGGTCGACGCCCACTGCCATCTCGGCGATGGGGCGTTCGACCCGGACCGCGACGCCGTGCTCGCACGGGCCCGCGCTGCCGGGGTGCGGCACGTGGTGGTGATCGGCGGCACGCTGGAGGAGAGCGAGCGCGCCGCCGCGCTCGCGCGGGCCCGACCCGGGCTCTCGGCCACGGCCGGGATCCATCCCCACGAGGCGCGGCACTGGTCGGCGGCCGCGGCCGCCCGCCTCAGAGATTTGCTCGCCCTACCCGAAGTGGTGGCGCTGGGCGAGACGGGACTCGATTACCATTACGACCACTCGCCGCGCGAGGCGCAGCGTCGGGCCTTTGAGGCCCAACTCACGCTCGGGGCCGAGCTGGGCAAGCCCGTCGTGGTGCACGCGCGCGAGGCGGACGACGACGTGGCTGCGATGCTGGCCGGCACCAGCGCGACCGTCGTGTTGCATTCGTTCAGCTCCGGGCCCAGGGTGTTCGAAGCGGGCCAGTCCATCGGGGCGTACTTTTCATTCAGCGGCATGATCACCTTCAAGAACTGGTGCCCAACGGTACCCCTGACCGACTATCCGTCCAGTCGCCTGTTGGTCGAGACCGACGCACCGTATCTCGCTCCCGTGCCCCATCGCGGCAAGCGCAACGAGCCGGCGTTCGTGCGCCCCGTGGCGGAGGCGCTCGCGCGGGCCCGCGGCGAGTCGTTCGAGACCATTGGACAACGCACCACGGACACCGCCACCCGGCTCTTCGGAGCGCGGCTGGCAACGACCCTCCAGCCTGAAGAGGATCCGTGACCACGACCGCCAAGGTGCCGACCGACATCGCCATCGCCCAGGCGGCGAAGCTACGCCCCGTGGCCGACATCGCCGCCGAGCTGGGGATCGGCGACGACGAGCTCGAGCTGTATGGCAAGTACAAGGCCAAGGTGCTGCTGCGGGCGCTGGGGCGTCGCAAACCGAAGGGCCGGCTGGTGCTCGTCACGGGGATCAACCCGACCCCCGCCGGCGAAGGCAAGTCGACGGTCACGGTCGGGGTGACGCAGGCGCTCCGCCGGATCGGAAAGAATGCTGGACTGTGCATCCGGGAGCCGTCGCTCGGGCCGGTATTCGGTGTGAAGGGCGGCGCGGCCGGCGGCGGCTATGCCCAGGTCGTGCCGATGGAGGACATCAACCTCCATTTCACCGGCGACTTCCACGCCATCGCGAGCGCGCACAATCTCCTTTCGGCGATGCTCGACGCCCATTTGCACCACGGCAATGCCCTCGGCCTCGACACGCGCCGCATCACCTGGCCCCGCACCATCGACATGAACGACCGCGCCCTGCGCAACGTCATCGTCGGGCTCGGCGGCCTGAACGCCGGCCCGGCGCGCGAGGAGCGGTTCGTCATCATCCCGGGCTCGGAGATCATGGCGATCATGGCGCTGGCCACGGGGATCGACGACCTGGAGCAGCGCCTCGCCCGCGTCATTGTGGGACTCACCCCCGGGAAGCAGGCGGTCCGGGCCAGCGACTTGAAGGCCCCGGGGGCCATGACCCTGTTGCTCAAGGACGCGATCAATCCGAACCTGGTGCAGACGCTCGAGGGGGGGCCGGCGTTCATCCATTGTGGCCCGTTCGGCAACATCGCCCACGGGTGCAACTCGGTCGTGGCGACCAAGCTCGCCCTGACCTTGTGCGACGTCGTGCTCACGGAGGCGGGGTTCGGCGCGGATCTCGGGGCGGAGAAATTCTTCGACATCAAGTGCCGCATGGCGGGTCTCGTCCCGGAGGCGGCGGTCGTGGTCGCCACGGTGCGGGCCCTCAAGATGCACGGTGGCGTGAAGAAGGACGCCCTCGGGACGGCCGACGTCGCCGCCGTGCAGCGCGGCGCGGCGAACGTGCGGCGTCACATCACGAACGTGAAGAAGTTCGGCGTCCCCCTCGTGGTGGCGCTCAATCGGTTTGTCACCGACACGGAGGCCGAGCTCGACGCCGTGCGGGCCGAGTGCGCGGCCGAGGGCGTCGGGGTCGAGCTGTGCGAGGTGTGGGAGAAGGGCGGGGAGGGCGGCATCGCGGTCGCCGAAGCGGTGCTCAAGCTGCTGGACGGTCGCACGGCGAAGTTCAAGCCGCTGTACGACGAGAGACGCCCCATCCGGGAGAAGATCGAGACCATCGCGAAGGAGATCTACGGCGCCGGCAGCGTGGCGTTCGCGCCGGCGGCGGAGCGGGCGCTCGAGCAGCTCGCGACGCTGGGCCTGGGCGAGACGCCGGTGTGCATGGCGAAGACGCAGTACTCCTTCTCGGATGATGCGGCGAAGCTGGGCGCGCCCAGCGGGTTCACGCTGCAGGTGCGGGACATTCTGCCGGCTGCGGGCGCGGGGTTCGTCGTGGCCCTGGCTGGCGACATCATGACCATGCCGGGGTTGTCCAAGACGCCCGCGGCGGAAAAGATCCGGGTGCATCCGGACGGCACCATCGAGGGACTGTTCTGATGGCACGCAAGGCATTGGGGATCGTGACGGCCGACGACGCCCCCAAGGCGATCGGCCCTTACAGCCAGGCGGTGGTGGTGGACGGCCTGGTCTTCACGGCGGGGCAGATCGCGCTCGACCCCAAGAGCGGCGAGATCGTCGGGAAGACGACCGCCGAACAGGCCGACCAGGTGCTCAAGAACCTCACGGCGATCCTCAAGGCGGCGGGCTCCGGGCTCCACCTGGTCGTCAAGACCACGGTGTACCTCGTCGACATGGCGGACTTCCCCGCGCTGAACGACGTGTATGCGAAGCATTTCACGACCCACAAGCCAGCGCGCTCGACGGTGCAGGCGGCGGCCCTCCCCAAGGCGGTGCGCGTGGAGATCGACGCGATCGCGAGGGTCGGATGAGGCGACCGACCCTCGGGCTCTGGGCGCTCCTCGTTTCCGCGCTCCCGGCCGCGGCGGCCGCGGCGGCCGCCCAGGCCGGATCGTCCCCCGCCGACCGCACGCTGGCGCGCGACATCTTCCGCGAGCTCATCGAGATCAATACCACCGACTCGCTCGGCAACACGCCGCGCGCCGCACGCGCCATGGCGCGCCGGCTCGCGGCCGCGCGATTCCCGGCGGCCGACGTGCGCGTGCTGATCGGTCCCGATGCCACGCACGGCAACCTCGTGGCGCGCTACCGCGGGACGGGAACGGGCGGCCGCCCGATCATTGTGTTCGCGCACCTGGACGTGGTGCCCGCCCGCCGGGCGGACTGGTCGGTCGATCCCTTCGTCTTTCTGGAGCGGGACGGCTATTTCTACGGCCGCGGCACCACCGACGACAAGGTGGGTGACGCCATTCTCGTTGCCGACTTCGTCCGGCTCAAGCGCGCGGGGTTCAAGCCCACGCGGGACCTGATCCTGGTCCTGACGGGGGACGAAGAAACGGCCGGCAGCTGCATCCAGTGGCTGGTGACCGAGCACCGCGACCTCCTGGACGGCGAGTTCGCGCTGAACACCGATGCGGGCGGCGGCGTGCTGCGCGACGGACGGCGCGTGATGTTCGTGGTGCAGGCAAGCGAGAAGGTGTACGCGACGTACGCCCTCGAGGCCACCGACAAGGGCGGGCACAGCTCTCTCCCGCGGCCCGCGGACAATCCCGTCTACCGCCTGGCGCCGGCGTTGGAGCGCCTCGCGCACTATCAGTTTCCCGTCAAGCTCAACGAGGTGTCCCGCGCATTTTTCGAGCAGTCGGCGGCCATCGAGACGGGGCAGCTGGCGGACGACATGCGCGGCATCCTCCGCGATCCTCCGGACTCGGCCGCGGTCGCCCGCCTGTCGGCGGTCCCGTTCTACAACTCCAAGCTCCGCACGACCTGCGTCGCGACGCTGGTCGAAGCGGGCCACGCCGAAAACGCGCTGCCGCAGTCGGCCCGAGTGACGGTGAATTGCCGCATCCTCCCGGGCGAGCCTGCGTCGGAGGTCGAGGCCACGCTCCGAGCCCTCGCCGCCGACGACCGGATCGGGATCCGCACGATCTACGCTGCGATCCCCAGTCCGCCCTCGCCCCTCACCCGCGCGATCATGGGCCCGATCGAGAAGCTGGTGGCGGAGCAGTTTCCGAACGTCCCCATCGTGCCGGTGATGGAGGCCGGTGCCACCGACGGACTGTTCCTGCGCAACGCCGGGATCCCGACCTACGGCGTGTCGGCGGTGTTCGAGGAGCAGAACGACGTGCGCGCGCACGGCCGCGACGAGCGGCTCAGCGTGCGGAGCTTCTACGATGCGCTCGACTTCTGGTATCGGATGATGCAGGCGCTGGCCGGTGCGCAGGGCCCGTCCTAGGCTGTCGGGCGGGCGCGTGGTTGACGCGGTGCCCCAGGCGGAGTATCTCACGCTGAGTTCACTTGGGCGCCAGGGAGCCGCATGAGGAAGCGAGTGATGGACGGAGTACAAGGCCGGGTGGTGCGGTTCCGCGCTCCGGGTGTGCCTGAAGCCGATACCCGCGACGAGGCGGACGAGCCCGGCTACCGCGACCGGCCCATGCCGGTGGCGGCCTCGATCCTGTGGCAACCGGCGGATGGTGCGGCGCCACAGGGCACCCTCACGATCCCGATTTTCATCACCCAGCGGGCGCTGGCCGCCGTGCACGACCATTGCGCGGCGACACGCGAAGTCTGCTTCGGCTTGCTGACGGGGAATCTGTTCCGCTCCCCGGACACCGGCGCCCCGTATCTCGTCGTCGAGTCGACCATTCGCCTGCCCGCCGGCGCCGCCGACGACGCCAAGACCGCGCTGGTGCAGGGGTGGGTGGTGGCGCAGGACGTGTTACGGCGAACCGACGATCAACTCGTCGGCTGGTACCGCGGGGGCGCGGCCGCCACGGCTACTCTGTCACCGGCGGAAGCGGAGATGCACGCCGCCCTGTTCGCGCAACCATGGCAGGTCGCGGTGGCGGTCGACGCCGGCGGCGACGCATCCGCCGGCAGCGTGCTGCGCCCGTCGGCGGGGGATGGGTGGGCGCGCCAGGGCCTCCCCTTCTACGAGCTCCTGGAGCAGGCCTCCATCCAACCGGACGGCACCAAGCGCACGCGCCTGCACTGGACGAACTATCGCACCGACCAGGCGACGTTCCTCCCCGCCGACCGGGTGGCCGCGCCGCCTCCCTCGGTCGCGCCCGCCCCACCGGCCGTCCATCCGGCGCCGCGGCCGGCGCCGCTGGTGTTCTTGCCCGATCAATTCGGCCCGGGCCCCGGCGCACCGCCATTCGGTGCCAAGCCGCTCAACGCGGCACTGCGGTTCCCGCGTGGGCGCGCCGCGCGGTTCGCGGCGTACGGGGCGGCTGGCCTGCTTGCGATCGCCGGCCTGTCCCGCCTGTACTCAGGCCGCACGTCGCCCGCGTCGCCCGCGTCGCCCGCGTCGCTCGCGCCGCCCGCGCCGCCCGTGCCGTCTCCCGCTGTGCCGGAGACGGTGGTGGCGACGCCGCCGGAGCGCCTGGGCCGGGCGGCCGACACGCTGTCGCTGGCGATCGCCGCGTTCGACCTCCGCGCACGGCTCTTCGCCAGCCGGCAGATGCAATGCCCCGAGCTGGCGCGCGGTCTCGTCCTGGTCGAAGAGCGCTGGGCGTCCTACAACCGCGCGCGCAAGGACAGCGACGCGCCCCTCGATTCGGCGCGGACGGCCCGCGACCGGGCGCTCTATGCCGATGCCGATGCGGTCGAGCGGCGGTTCGAGCGCTCCGGGTGCCCCCGACCGTGACCTGGCCGGCCACCGTGCGGACACGCGCGCGGGGCCCCCTGTTGCTCGGTCTGCTGACGTGCGGCGTGACATCGCCCGGCGCGACGCAGGGATCCCAGCCGCTCCGCAAGACGGACGTCATCCGTTTGCTGTCGAACCCTCTGATCTCGAAGGCTGAAGTGGCGGATCTGATCCGGCGGAACTGTATCGCGTTTCGCCCCACGCCGCGTGATTGGGTCGATCTGCGGGACTTCGGCGCGGACACGGGGGTGCTGACGAGCATCAGCGGGTGCGCCACCGCCGCGGGGGCACCACGCCCCGGCGGCGAACCGCCACCGCTCAGCGGGGTGCTGCTGACCGAGCGGGTGATTGTGACGGCGGGAGCGCAGGTCGTCACGCGGGTGCAGCTGAAGCGGGGCGACATTCCGCAAGCGGGTATCCCACTCGTGCTCCGGGGCAGCTCGAGAATTCCCGGCGGGCCAGCGCAGGACGTGCGGGCGACGACCGGGGCGGGCGGTATCGCGCTGTTCCAGTTTGCCGTGGGCCGCACACCGGGTGCCTATCTGCTCGACATCGTCACCGCCTCCGGGTTCGTGATTCCGGGGGCGCCGCCGCTCGAAGTGATCGTGAGTCCCGCGGGGCCCGCCGACGTCGACGTCCAGCCTGCTCGGGTGGAGGTGCGGGCCGGCGAGCGGGGCCCCATCTCGCTGCTCGTGACGGTCCGGGACTCGTCGGGGCACGTCGTGCCCGGCGAGCCGGTCGCCCTGCAAGCGGATGGTCCCGACATGGGCGTCGCGGTCGACGGTCGCACCACGGACTCGCTCGGACGGGTGGTGTTCGCCGTCGAGCGGTCGACGATCCGCCGGGCTGGGAAGCTCGCGATACGAGTGCGCGGCCAGGTGTTCGGCTCGGTGGACGTGGTCCGGGGGGATGTGGCGGCGACCGGCGCCACGGGGTTCGTCTCGGGCGTCGGCCAGCACGGCATCGCGCGCACCGGGCTGAGCGAGCCGCTCGTGTTCCAGGTTCGCAGCAGCACGGGCAGGGCGCTCGCGGGCAAAGTCGTCAGGTTCCGGGGGGTCAATGCCGTGGTCGCGCCCGACAGCGTCGTCACCGACGCGGCCGGGTTCGCTCGTGTCGAGGTGACGTTGGGCAAGCAGGCGGGGCCGGCCCTGGTTAACGCCGTGGTAGACTCGATCCAGAAGCAGGCGGCACTTTCGGTGGAGCCGGCCGGTCCCGAGAGCGTCGTCATCGAGCGAGACGGGATGCGCGTGGACGGCGGGAGGATGGCAGTCACGGCGGGCGGCACGTTCGTGGTGCGGATCTCGGCGCTGGATGCGTACGGAAACAAGGTGCCGACGACGAATCTGGCGCACGTGATTCAGGAGACGCGCACCCGCTTCAACGTCAAGTCGCAATTATTGAAGCTGATCAGCGTGGAATCGGATGGTGGGGCCGCGCTCGTCACCTTCAGGGCGGCGGGTGTGGGCGACGTGGAACTGTCGATCGCCGGCGCGATGGTATCCGTCCAGGTCGTCCCGGCCCCCTAGGCGCCGCAGCCCGACCGTCCAGGCGAGGGCGAGGCGTAACACGCGGGGCTGCCGCGTATGCGATGGAGCGCCTACCTTCAAGCGCGGCACACGCTGGGGGGCGGATCGGGCCTGGTGGTCCGACTGGTCTTCAAAACCAGCTGGGGTCCTTCTGGACCTCGGTAGGTTCGATTCCTACCCGCTCCCGCCACCGCCCCGGCGCTAGTCACGTGTCGTTGTCGCAGGCGCGCGACAGGCATGCGATGGCGGCGCCTCACATCCGCCCTCGCCCACCGACCCTTATCCCCAGACGCGTGGCACCGGGTTTGCAGTACAGCCGGACGGCCCGCGGGAGTGAGCCGTGCCCCCGTCTCCGCTCGGCTTTGAGGAACGGGGATTGGATTGTGGGCTTGGCCACTCCCTGCGGCGCCGCCAAGCATGCCACGCCGGCGGCTTACCCCAGCACTTCCCGGACTTTCTGCGCCAGCGCCACCGCGCTGAATGGTTTCTGCAGGAAGGCGAGCCCGCGCTCGAGCATTTGATGACGGCCGATTGCGGCCGCCGGATAGCCCGACATGAACAACACGCGAGTTCCAGGGCGCCTGGCGGTGAACTGGGCCGCGAGCGCCCGGCCGCCCAGCCCCGGCATCACGATGTCGGTGAGCAACAGATCCACCGCCTGCGTCCCCTCCGTGAGCGCGAGGGCGTCTTCGGGGCGGGCCGCCTCGATCACGGCGTACCCGTGCCGCTCGAGCACATGTCGCGCCACCGCACGCACCGCGTCTTCGTCCTCGACCAGTAGCACGGTCTCGGTACCCCGAAGTGAGGCGATGGGAAGGGGCGACCGGAGCGCTGCCGGCGTCGGCTCCGTGGGGCGCGCGCGCGGCAGGTAGATCTTCACGCTCGTCCCGAGCTCCGGCTCGCTGTATACCCACACAAACCCGCCGAACCGCTTCACCGCGCCGTACACCGTCGCGAGGCCGAGCCCGGTGCGGGTATCGCGATCCTTGGTCGAGAAGTACGGCTCGAACAGGTGCGCCTGAGTCGCGGCATCCATCCCGGTGCCCGTGTCGGTAACCGCCAGCAGGGCGTACGGGCCCCGCGGCATCAACCGGTGATCGGCGGCGTACACCTCGTCGAGCACCACATTGTCGGTCTCGATCGTGATCTGGCCGCCCGCGGGCATCGCGTCGCGCGCGTTCAGCACCAGATTGAGCAGCGCCTGCTTGAGCTCGTCCGCGCTCGCGCTCACCGGACTCGAGCGCGGCTCGAGGGCAGTCGCCAGTGCTATCCCGCTCCCGGCCAGGATCGACAACTCCCCCTCCGCCCCGCGCACCAGCACGTTCAGGTCCAGCACCTCCGGCTCGACCGGTTGCACGGCGCCCAGCGCGAACAGACGGCGCGTGAGCTCCGTCGCGCGGTCTACCGCGGCGCGGATCGCCGTGATCTCGGTCCGCCGCGGATCCTCGGGCGCGAGATCGTCGAGCAGCAGGTCGCAGTTCGCGGCGACGGCCGTGACGACGTTGTTGAAGTCGTGCGCGACGCCCCGCGCGAAGCGCGCGAGCGCCTCCATCTTATTGGCGTCCCGGAGCCGGGCCTCCAACGTCTCTGGGTGCATGGTCCCCTCTCCGCCCTACAAGAAAGGCGTACCGTGGGGATCGAGGCAATAGGTGCGGGACTGCACGTTGCCGCGGGGCGCGTGTCCTGCGTCACCCTCGCGCCGCCGTGGTGGCCGTATGTTTGGTCATGGCGAGAATGCAGTGGGGTCGTCTGCAGGTGGACGTACCGTGCGCCCTGCGCCGCGGAGCCTGGTATCGCGTGGCGCGGCTCGCTCCCCTCGAAGCCGTGCTCGACGTCAATCGCCGGCCGCTCACCGTCCCCCACTATCTCCTCCAGGTTGTCTCGAAGCCTCCCACGCGTTGGTCCGTCGTCCCGCGTCCCGAGCGGGCGAGCGAGTTGCCGCTCGACTGGGGCGAGCACTATGGCGTGTGCCCGAGCTGCCGCGAGCGCGCCGAGCTGCGCGGCCGCCCGCGCCGGCTCGCATGCGGTCGTTGTCGCGGTGAGTTCGAGGTCGCCTGGGACGAGGAGTATCTCGCCGGGGTGTGACGGCGGTCCGAGGCTCCCGTAGTGCCGGTCGAGCCACCCCTCACGCTCAGCCGCCCATCGACCGTTCGACATCTGCCAGACGCGCCTCGATCTCCACGGGGCGGTTCGCGCGCCCCGGTCGGGGCTCGAGCTCTTGGTGATAGTACGTTACCGTCTCCGGGTCTTTCAGCACGTGCCCTGTCAGCACGGCCACCACCCGCTCCCCGGGCCGGATCGCCGCCTCGGCAATCAAGCGTCGCACACCCGCGGGCGCCGCGGCGCTGGCGGGCTCGCACCCGATGCCCGCGCCGTCCACGACGGCTTTCGCTTCGAGGATCTCGGCGTCGCTGACGGTCGTCACGACGCCGCGGGTGTCGCGGATGGCGCGCGCCGCGCGCTCGTACGAGACCGGGTTCCCGATATCGATCGCCGTGGCCACGGTGTGCGGCTCCACGCGGTGCCGCTGCGTGAATCCTTCGCGGAAGGCCTGGGCGAACGGGGCGGCCCCCTCTGCCTGCACGGCGGCGAGCCGCGGCGCGCGGTCGATGAGCCCCCACGCCCGTGCTTCCTCGAGCGCCTTGCCGAACGCCGCCGTGTTGCCGAGGTTGCCCGCCGGCACGACGATCCAGTCGGGCGGCTCCCAGGCGAGCTGTTGCAGCAGCTCGAAGACGATCGTCTTCTGGCCTTCGAGCCGGAACGGATTCACCGAGTTGAGGAGATAGACGCCCAGGCGCTCACTCGCCTGGTCCGCCAGCTCGAGGCAATCGTCGAAGTTGCCACGCACCAACAGCGTGCGGGCCCCGTACGCGAGCGCCTGCGCGAGCTTGCCGATGGCGACCTTGCCCTTGGGAACGAGGACGAGCGCCGGCAGGCCGGCGATCGCGGCGTAGGCGGCGAGCGCGGCCGCGGTGTTGCCGGTGGACGCGCAGGACACCGCACGCGCCCCGACGCGCCGCGCCTGCGTCACGCCGACCGTCATGCCGCGATCTTTGAACGAGCCCGTGGGGTTGTGGCCTTCGTGCTTGAGCAGCAGCCCGGGTGCGCCGGCCCACGCGGCCACCGCCGCGCTCTCGAGCAGGGGAGTGTTGCCCTCGGGATACGAGAGGATGTGCGCGCCGGCCGTCGGGAGCACCGCTTCGGAGAACCGCCAGACGCCCGAGGCGAGGACGCCGCGCCGCACACCCGCCCGTGCGTCGAACGTCGCCCGGAGCGCGTTCCCGATCTGGGCGGGGGATGCATGGCGCACTTCCAGGAGGCCGCGACACCGCGGGCAGCGCGGATGGGGGTCCGTTTCGGGAATCTCGCTGCCGCAGCCTGCGCACACCTGCCAGCTGGCGCTCATGCGCCCGCGAGCTTCAACACATCATTCAGAATGCCCCCCGCCGTCACGGCGGGTCCGGCGCCGGGCCCGGTGATGACGAGCGGATTCTTCTTGTAACGCATGGTCGTGAAGATAAACTGGTTGTCGGTCCCGTTGAGCGAGGCCATCGGGCTCGGCGCCGCGACCACGACGAGGCCGACGCGGATGCGGCGGCGCGTCACGATCGCTCGGTAGCGCAGCACGCCGCCGCGCCGCCGCGCCGCCGTCACTCGCTTCGCCCACCCTGCATCGAACTGCGCCAGCGAGGCGAGAAACCGATCGAGCCCAAGCCCCGCCGCCCCGTCGGGAACGAGCGATTCGACCGCGATGTCCTCGAGCTCGCCGGCAAAGCCGAGCAGGCGTCCGAGGATCAGCGCCTTGCGCGCCACGTCCATCCCGGAGAGGTCGTCGCGCGGATCGGGCTCCGGGTAGCCCTTGGCGATCGCGCCGCGCAGCGCCTGCGAAAAGGGGGCGCCCCGCCCAAGCTCCCCGAAGAGATACCCGAGCGTTCCCGAGGGACAGCCCTCGATCTTCGAGACCCGGTCCCCGGACTCCGTGAGCTTCTGGTAGGTGTCGATGATGGGGAGGCCGGCGCCCACGGTCGCCTCGAGCAGCAGGCGACGCCCATGCGTCTGGGCGGCGGTGCGCAGCTCATCGTACTTTCGCTTCTGGGTGGTGACAGGACGCTTGTTCGCGAGCACCACGTGCATCCCGGCGCCGAGCGCGGCCTTGAGCGTCTCGGTCGTGTCGGCGGCGGTCAAGTCCACGAGGATCGGGTTCGCCAAGGCGTGGCGGGCCACGAACGCGACCGCGTCGGCCGCGCTCGCCCGCCGACCGCCCGCGGCCTTCGCGAGGGGCGTGCCCTTCGCCTTGGCCGCGCCGAGCGCGGCCAGCCGCCGGGGTGCGAGGCCGCGCGCGTCGAACACGAGCCCGCTGCGGTCGATCAGGCCCACGATGCGGAGCGTGAGCGCGTCCCGCTTCACCTTCGCGATCATCGGCGCGAGCGCCCGCCCGATCTGGCCGAACCCCAGGAGCACGACGTCGGTGCGCTCGGGATGCGCCACCGCCCCGCCGCCGATCTTCGAGAGTTGGAACGCCGCGTGCACGGCGCGCTGGGCTCGGGGCGCATCCTTGGCGTCGACCACCAGTGAGAGGTTGAGCTCCGACGACCCCTGCGCCGTCGCGATCACGTTGATCTCCGCCTCAGCGAGGGCGGAGAACACGCGGGATGCGATCCCCGGCGTTCCCGCCATCCCGAGGCCCACCACCACGAGCGTCGCCAGCCCGCTGCGGACTTCCACGCCGTCGATCTCCTGCCGCGCGATCTCGCGCCGGAACGTCTCCTCCAGGCTGTGACGCGCCCGTTCGGCGCTTTCCGCGGGGACGCTGAAGCAGATCGAGTGCTCGGACGAGGCCTGTGTGATGAGCGAGACGGAGATGCCCTCATGGTGCACCGCCGCGAACGTCCGGGCCGCGATACCCGGCACGCCCAGCATGCCGTTGCCCGTGACGGTGAGCAGTGCCTGCCCCGGAATCGCGGACAGCGCTTTCACGGGATATTGCTCGAGTGTGCGGCGGCGCGAAATCTCGGTCCCGAGCGACTCGGGGTCCGCGAATGGACGGATGCGGATGGCGACGTTGCGCTTGATCACGGGGATGAGCGCCCGGGGGTGCAACACCTTCGCCCCGTAGTAGGCGAGCTCCGCCGCCTCCCGCACGTGCAGCTGCGGCACGACCCGCGCGTCGGGCACGATGCGTGGGTCGGCCGTGAGCAAACCGGGCACATCCTTCCAGAGCGACACTTCGCGCGCCCCCAGCACCCGGGCGAGCAGCGTCGCCGTCAGGTCGGAGCCGCCGCGCCCCAGCGTGGCGACGTGGCCGTCCGGCGTGGCGCCGAGAAACCCCGGCACGACGGGGACGACGCCGCGCGCGAGCAGCGGCTCGAGCGCACGGCGCGCGCTCCGCTCGGTGCGCCCGAGGTCGGGGGATGCGTTGCCGAACGTCTCGTCGGTCTGGACGACTTCGGTCGCGTCGACGTAGGCGACGGGGCAGTCGGCCGTCGCCAGCGCGGCCGCGAACAGGCGCGCCGAGAGGCGTTCGCCGCGCGCCACGAGATAGTCGATGGTGCGCGGCGTGACCTCGTGGAGAATCCCGAGCCCCCCGGCGAGCTGCTCGAGCTCGGCGACCGCGGCGTCGATGAGCCCGACGAGCTCGTCGAGCCGCGCGCCCCGCGGGACCAGGGCGCGGGCGGCCTCGGTGTGCTGGGCGCGCAGCCCCTTGGCGGCGGCACGGACATGAGCGGCGTCCCCCCGAGCGGCGCACGCCGCGCTCTCGAGCAGCGCGTCCGTCACGCCGCTCATGGCGGACACGACCACGACCTGCGGGGCAGGTCGGTGGGCGAGCACGATCCGCACGGCGTGCTGCACGCCCGCGGCGTTCGCGAGCGACGCGCCGCCGAACTTGTGGATGTGTGGGGGGCGACGGGCCACGCGACCCTCAGTCCGATTCGTAGCCCGCCGCGGGGCGAGCGGCGTGGAAACTCTCGGCGGCAATGCCACGGGCGCGCCAGGCGCGCACCATCGCCTGGCCCACCGTCGTGGCCTTCCCCGGGCGAGTCACGGCGACCAGGGTCGGCCCCGAGCCGGAGAGGGTGGCGCCGAAGGCGCCCGCCGCCCGGGCGGCGGCCGTCACGTCGTCGTATCCGGGGATGAGCGCCCGTCGAAACGGCACGTGCAGCACGTCGTCGAAGCCCGCGGCCAGGAGCCGCGGGTCAGCGTGCGCCAGGCCATGCACCAGTGCGGCGCCCTTCGCGGCCGCGCACACGGCCTGCGCGTGCGTCACCGTGGCCGGCAACACGGCGCGGGCACGCTTGGTCTCGACGGTGAAGTCCGGCACCGCGAACACGAGCACGAGCGATTCGTGGATCACGAGGGGCGTGACGATCAGCCCATGGGGGGGAGGGCCGGGCAGCACGAGGGTCGCACCTCCGTACACCGCGGGAGCGACGTTGTCGGCGTGCCCCTCGAGCTCGGCGCAGAGCGCGGCGAGGGCGTCGCGGTCGAGCGCGAGCGCCAGCAGGGCCGTGGCGGCCGCGGCGCCGGCCACCGTCGCCGCCGCAGAGGAGCCGAGTCCGCGGGCGACGGGGATGTCCGAGTCGGCGACGAGCACCAGGCCGGCGGGCACGTCTCGCCCGGCCTGTCGGCAGGCGGCGACGAACCCGCGATACAGCAAGTCCGCATCCGGCGGCGAGTCCAGGGCCCGCAGTGTCCCGTGGCGCTCGATCGCGACGGTAGCGGCGGCCCCGTGCGCGCGCGCCGTGACGCGAAGCCAGCGCTCGACGGCCACGCCCACGCAATCGAACCCGGCGCCCAGGTTGGACGTCGTGCCCGGCACCCGCACGCTCACGCTCGCTGGCATCGGCGGTCCCGCCCCCGCGCAACAGAAACGCCCGCGCAATGCCACGCCGCGGGCGGTCGCTTTTTCGCACGTTGTTGCATACTTATCCCTCGTGCGCGGCAGCGTCAAGGACCGCGCCCACGAAAAGGAGCGTGCGTGAAGACGAGCA